>Ga0315903_10000326_pt1 | contig 70770 bp, 62 predicted proteins | sample LakEriMetagenome_7_FD_203524 | JGI IMG/M metagenome (GOLD analysis project Ga0315903, IMG submission 203524) | Freshwater fungal communities from buoy surface, Lake Erie, Ohio, United States - Buoy 2 MA119 | ecosystem: Environmental > Aquatic > Freshwater > Lake | place: USA: Lake Erie, Ohio... | reverse complement strand
TCACCGTCCCCAACCCACCACTTCTTGTTCTTTATCCTATTTGGATTGCTGGTTGCCTTATGTACGCTTGGGCTGCTTGGTCTCGTAAATCGGCCGGTATGTTAGCCAATTATATTTTGTTGAGTACAATTGATACTGTTGGTTTAATCAGGATGTTAACATGAGATTTTGGCTTATTTGGGCAAGAGCAACAAATCATTTGATAGGTAAAACTGATGATGATAGACCTGACATTCCTATTCTGACACTAAGAGAAGCACATATCGCATTGATATTAAAAACGTTTTGGATTATTATCCATGTGATTACCTGCTTTTTTATTATTGCAAATATTATCCAACATTGGTAACATGAATATATTTTATCTAGATAATGATCCTAAGGTTTGTGCTGAGATGCACAACGATAAGCATTGTGTAAAAATGATTATTGAGTATGCACAACTTATGTCAACCGCACACCGAGTTCTTGACGGTACCGAATACTATGATAAGACCGCAAATGGTCGGAAAATTAAGCGTTGGCGCCTGCCTGATGAACGTGAAGCAAGATTAATGAAAGCCTCACACATAAATCACCCATCTGCTGTATGGGTCCGTGCCAATGTTGCAAACTACAGGTGGTTGTTTACAATGTGGGAATTTCTGTGTAAAGAATACACTTTTCGTTATGAAAAAAAACACGCCTGTAGCCGTTTACTAAACTGCCTTGATATGCCACCAAATAAAATGCCTGGCGGTGACTTTTATCCGCCTACACCAGCAATGCCTGATGATGTAAAGAAACCTGGTGATTCTCTTGCTTCATACAGGAATTACTATATAAAGAATAAGACACACCTTGCATCATGGAAAAAACGAAACATACCGGAGTGGTACAATGCCATTATATGAATTTAAGAATTTGAATACAGGTGAAATTGAAGAACATCAAATGAAGATATCAGAATATGATAACTTCAAGGCGTCCAATCCACACTTAGAGAGATACATAACTGAAACACCATCATTTGGTGATGGCGCAAGAATGTCAACACCTGGCATTGGACAACCTGATGCAAGGTTTGAAAGAGAGATAATTGGTAGAATTAAAAAGAATGTACATGGTAATACATTGCACAAAACACACAAAACAAAGATGCCGAGAGAATGGTAATTAATCAAATACCTGTAATACTGTCCTATAAAGGACTGAAAAAAGAAAAGAAAGTTACACCTGTGGAGAAGTCACAAGAACCACAAGGTTATCGATATCCACATGATGATAAAAACAGAAAGATTCCTGTTTTGTTGAAACCTAGATAATGTTCGTTTATTGCCCACCAAAAAATCTTCAAAACCTAAAATCTGAAACATTTCCAGATGGCAAAAGGTACTACACCTTAGATGATGGAACACGCCTGCCATCTGTGACTACAGTATTAGGTGCAGTCAAAAGACAATCGATCCTAGAGTGGAGGAAGCGTGTCGGTGAAGAACAGGCCAACAAGATATCAAGTGTGGCCGCAGGTCGTGGTACAGGTATGCATACACTATGTGAACAATACCTCAATAACAAAGAACTTGGCAAATGTATGCCAGATGCACTTGAGTTGTTTCTGTCAATTAAACCACACTTGAAAAATATTAATAATATACACTATCAAGAAGCCGCATTATGGTCAAAAAAACTAGAAATGGCTGGTCGTGTAGATTGTATTGCTGAGTATGAAGGTGAGTTATCTGTCATTGATTTTAAAACATCAAGAAAGATAAAGAAGAAAGAATGGATTGAAGACTATTTTTGGCAAACCACCGCATATGCATTGATGTATGAAGAATTAATTGGTAAACCTATAAATAACTTGGTAATCATAATGGCAGTATCACATGAGAAACCACTAATCTTCAAAGAGAAAACATCCGATCATATTGAAGGTTTGGTCAAAGCAATTAAATTCTACAAGGACCAAAATGAATTCAAAATATCAAGTTAAATATCTAGTCATTGTTCTGGTGGTGATGGCGTGCTTTGTTGGTGTAAAAGCATTTGCACAAAAACAAAAACCTGGCGTTACATATGATGTTAAATTGACAAGAGTTATTGATGGTGATACGGTGGCATTTGAAGCAAAATGGCTGCCAGATCCATTGAAAAAAGAATTATCTGTCCGTGTTTTTGGTGTTGATACGCCAGAGAAAGGACATCGTGCAAAATGTCCACAAGAAGATCAAAAGGGACAGTTGGCAACACAATTCACCAAAACCATGATTGCACAAGCCAAGACCACACAAATTATTCTGATGGATTGGGACAAATATGGTGGTAGAGTTCTTGGTGATGTATTGCTAAATGGTCATTCATTGCGTACACTATTAATTAATAATGGATTTGCTCGTGAATATTATGGTGAAGCAAAGACAAGTTGGTGCGACTAAATGAAAAAACTATTAATCAGTTTATTGTTTTTACCAACAATTGCATTTGCAAATGAATTAGTATTATTTCAAGCAATGTGTCTTGATCGTGAAACGATGCAAAAGGTTTTATCTGATAATAATGAAGAACCTTTTGCTACTGGTGTAGGCCATAGAGTTTCAGGAGACACCAAAGTTTTTCATCCTGCTGTTATGTTTGTTAATTCAAAAACAGGATCTTGGACACTTGTTGAAATAACATCTGAAAATATGTATTGTATTACATCTGTCGGAAGTAAGATGCAACCATACATTGAAAGCAAGAAAAAAAGTTAAAAGAATTCGTTGAAGGTTGTTGAACGATGCGTTGGACACCGGGGCAGTACCGGTCAGGTCCACCATAAGCATACTGTAAGAACGCATGAGCAGGTTTTGCACTACCGCTGGTTACGCCAATCGTAAGTGGGTGTAGGCAGTATGCTTCTGATGGGCCTGAAATAGATTCGACAGCGTGGCTAATAGGCAATTGGAGAATCGCCATGACAAGGCGTAATAATCAAAACAAAGTAAACGCAAACGATGAAAAGTTCGCACTGGCAGCTTAATCGCTGACCGGAGTTTTCGGTGATTGAACTTGGCAACAGAATCAATCACCACATTTTACTAAATAATAGACCAGCATACACACAAACCGCTGGTAATTACACACAAACACAGGAGAAATACTATGAGTAATATGACACCGTTCGAGATTCGCCTAGAACTTTTAAAAATGGCGAAAGATATGCTTTCAGAAGAATATTATGGTAAGCGTGAGGTAATTAGCAACGATTGGTCAACCAAGATAGAAGTTGCTAAACTGAATGGCGGAACAATTCCAGATCACCCTGGATTTCCAGCATATCCAAGTGAATCCGAAATCATTGCAAAAGCAAACGCATTAAACGGATTCGTATCACAAATCCCACAAACTGAAACAAAGATTAAAAAATCTAATTCGTAATTGGGTTGGGGATGGATTCGTCCATCCCCGTCAAGGAGATAAGATGCAAACAATCAAGAATTTTCCCATAATCGTAATCATTTTTGGTTTACTAATATTGGTTCTTTCTTTACCAACTTTTTCATTCACTACAACAAAAGCAATTCAAATGCAAGTTAGTGGTGATTTTAATAAACAATTGCAATGCATGGCTAAAAATATTTACCATGAAGCTGCAAAAGAAAAATATGAGGGTAAACTTGCAGTAGCACAGGTTACTATGAATCGTGTAAACGATCCTGACTTTCCAAAAGATGTATGTGAAGTTGTATATCAGAAAACAAAATACAATCAAAAAACAACCTGCCAGTTTTCTTGGACTTGTTTTAAAAATATGGTAGTAAAGGATGTATATGCTTGGGAAGAATCGGTATTAATTGCTCGTAGAGCATTGACCGAACCTATATTACATGATATGATTGCTAAAACAAACGCATTGTATTATCATGCCAACTATGTTAATCCTGGTTGGAATAAAAAGTTTGTTGTAAGTAGAATTGGTAATCATATTTTTTATAGGGACATTTAATGCCTACGCAAAGTGAAATAAAACAATTTAGTGGTTTAATTGAAGATATGGCAAAGGAAGAAAGCATTGGTTACATGGATGCCATTTGCCATCATTGCAATGAAACTGGACTTGAAGTTGAAATGGCCGCAACATTAATCTCTGCCGCACTCAAATCTAAAATTAGAGAAGAAGCACAAGAACTAAATCTATTGAAGAAAACATCTAAATTGCCTATATGATTGAATTGGTAAAAGTAACGACCAAAGAACAAAAAGAGATTGTCAAAGATATTATTGAAACGCACCACTCTTATGTTGCATCCAATTCTTCGGTAGGCAGAAGAATAGATTGGTTGATTTACTTAGATAATGGTTTGTTAGGTGAATGTATTGGCATGATAGGTATTGGTTCTTCTGTATATCCACCACCAAAAGATATTTTAAAATATCTCGGTGTATCTAAAGAAGAATACAAAGGAGTATTCAATACAATAGCAAACAATTGGAGATTTTGTTTTAATAGATCAGTTAAAAATGCTGGTTCCCAAGTGTTGAAACAACTAAGAGAAAAAGCTCCAACTGCGTGGAAAGAAAAATATGGTGATGATCTAAAACATATCATTACATTTGTTGGTGCAGGCAAAAATGGTGCCGTATATCTTGCAGACAATTGGACAAAGATTGGAGAAACATCTGGTCTTCCTGCACACAAATCTTCTAGTATGAAATGGCATACAGGAGAACAATTAAAAGAATTATTTGTAAAACCTACAGGTGAAAATCGTAAAATTATTATTATTAGAAGTCTATGACAGATAATACCGGCTTTGCAACATATGCCATGTTTCATGCTTTAAAACTACACTTCACAAGCGATAGTTATGATTATGTGAAATATAATGGTAAAACAAATGTTTCTAAACAGACATTCAGCACAAGAAAAGACAAATATACATTCTATAGATTGTCTAGAAAATATGATGTACAAGAACTAAAAGACTTTTTGGTATCTAATTTTCTTGCTGGTGATGTTGAGTGGGTTGGTGACCTGATGGGGCCAAATGCCGAAGAAACATATAAGAAGTGGCAAAAAACCAACCAAGCATTGACATACACATTCAAAAATGATATGATATATCTGTTGGAGAAATATGGCATTAAAGATGATGCAATCTTTGGTGTTAAAAGTGGAAGTTATCCAAATCTCCTACAAGAAGTAATGCATGGCAAGGTATCAATTGAAACGGTATTGATACTAGACAATCAAATGAATTTTATTGAAAAGTGTTGGAGTAAAAAGATTACAGATGATATTGTATGGCCAACATTGAAAAGAAAATATTTGAGATACAAACCATTTCTACACTATGACACAGACACATTTAAAAATTTGACAAAAGATATAATTAAAGAATATGCTTAAGATCACACATATTTACCTTGACATGGATGGTGTCATTGCAGACTTTAATAAACGATATGTTAGTTTACATGGTATGCAACCAAGAGAAGCAGAGAAACAAAAAAAATTTGATCATCTGTTTCAAGAATTCATCGAAGGTGGAAATTTTGCAACATTAGATTTGATGCCTGGTGCCATGCAAGGCGTTGAATATCTAAGAAAGTTTCCTGCACCAACACAGATTCTTTCTTCAACAGCGAATGAAGAAAGATATGATGCTATTTCCAAACAGAAAATGGTTTGGTTACAAACTCACGGGATTACATTCAATCCTCTTTTTGTACCAGGCAAAAGACACAAATGGAAATATGCAACACCAACTTCTATCATTATTGATGACACACCAAGTGTAATCAAACAATGGGACGAAGCAGGAGGCATTGGTATTTTACATACTGATTGGCCTTCTACCATATCCATTCTCAATATGTACTTGTGATTGGATATATAAAAGTATATTATGATCTTTTTGTGAAATATACACCGTTTATATACCGTTATACTCCGTTAATACGAAAGGAAATACCATGAGTAGTTTTCAAAACCTCAAACGCCAATCTGGCAATCTCGACAAACTCGCCAAAGCAATTGAAGCAATCAGTCAATCATCTGAAGGCGCAGAAAAATCCGACAATTATTGGAAACCAGAAGTAGACAAAGCTGGCAACGGCATGGCTACTATTCGTTTTCTACCTGCACCTGCAACCGATGGTGATGATGCATTACCTTGGGTTAAAGTGTTCTCACATGGATTCCAAGGTCCTGGTGGATGGTTAATCGATAATTGTTTAACAACAAAGAATGAACAATGTCCTGTTTGCGAACACAATTCTTCATTGTGGAATTCTGGCATTGAAGCCAATAAAGATGTAGTTCGTAAGCAAAAGCGTAAACTAAATTATGTTGCGAATGTTTATATCGTATCTGATCCAAAGCATCCTGAAAATGAAGGCAAAGTAAAACTGTTTAAGTTTGGTAAGAAAATCTTTGATAAGATTTCTGAAGCAATGAACCCACAATTTGAAGATGAGAGTGCAGTTAATCCATTTGATATGTGGAAAGGTGCAAACTTCAAACTGAAGATTCGTAAAGTTGATGGATATCAGAACTACGATAAATCTGAATTCGAATCCTCATCTGTATTATTGGATGATGACGATGAGTTGGAGAAAATCTGGAAATCTGAATTCTCATTGAAAGAATTGCTTTCAGACAAAGAATTCAAATCGTATGATGAATTGAAGAAACGCCTAGATAAAGTTCTTGGTTTGAATGGTGAAACACCTGCACCAAAGACAACCGTAGAACAGATCAAGGAGAAAGCAAAGTCTGAGCCAAAGATGCCTGAAGTATCTGAAGAAGATGATGACATGGCATACTTTGCAAAGTTGGCAGACGAAGAATAACCTGTCAACTTTTAAGAATATGGTTCGTTGGACCATATAGAGGCCCACTCTCCCTAAAAAGAGAGTGGTTTTTATTGTAATGGGAGTATATTATGGATTTTTTATTTAAAAATCTATCGTATCTATGGATGATATTTTTCATTATGATTACTGCTGGACTAGCAAAAGAGTATTCTCTTTTTGCCCCAGCGTATTCTTATATTAGAAATACATTTCGTAGTAATAGATTCGTTGTAGTTCTCCTAAGTGCTATTGGTGGTATTTTACCAATCGAAGGTCGTGTTACTGTATCAGCAGGTCTATTAGATACGGTTGCACCTAAAGATGGTAAAGGCCGTGAAAAAATGGGAATTGTTGATTATCTATCGACACACCACTACTATCTGTGGTCGCCGTTAGAAAAAACAGTTCTTATTCCTATTGCAGCGTTTGGAATAACATATGCTGCTTTTATCGGAATGATAGCACCTCTTGTAATTGCAAGTATTGTATTTCTTGGTTGGTATCTCTGGTATCAAATCAAAGAAGAAGATGTTGCAATTACTCCTACAAATTTTAAAATAAGTTCAGTCATCAGAAATGTATTGCCAATGTTTGCTGCAATTGGTTTATACATTTACGATGAGAAGCTAATGATCGCTTGTTTTGGATTTTTGGCATTATATTATGTGTTTTTGACACAACAATGGAACATCAAGAAGTTACTTGGTTATATTAAGTGGGATGTTCTTGTTATTGTTGCAGTAGTAATTATTTTAGGAAATTATTTTAAGTCCTATGATAAAGCTTTTGCCACTATGATTAAAGATACGTTGGTTGATCCATCTACCTTTGTCGGCATGGCAGTAATAAGTGCTATCGGTTTTATAGCAAGTTTCTTAATGGGTTCTAGTGGTAAATTTGTTGCAATCGCCGTATTGATGGCTCAGGTTTTTGGTACAGAGTACTTCTTATGGTTCTTTGCATTAGATTATGCTGCTTATCTATTAAGTCCAACGCATAAGTGTGTGATGATAGGCAATCGTTATTTTGGTACGCCATTGACAACATACTATAAAGCTTTGGGTTCTTGGTGTGGAATATTGATAGTAACTGGATTTATTTTTACTTTTATAATCTAAGGAGATTTACATGAAAGCAATCGCAATTCTCGCAACCGCACTTTTCGCAACTTCCGTTTATGCACAAGCTCCTGCTAAGAAAGAAGAGCCAAAGAAGGATGCTCCAAAAGCAGAAGTTAAGAAAGATGCACCAAAGGCAGAAGCTAAGAAAGAACCTGCTAAGAAGTAATTAGTAGAAAAAAGAAACCCACCGAAAGGTGGGTTTTTATATTGTTCTTGTATTGTCTAGTATCATAGATTCAAATGTCGGTTCCAAATTACGAACAGCAGGTAAATTTTTAGGTGTTGGAACTTGTTCACTTACAGCATTGTCAATTCTTCTTGTATTAACTACATCTTGTTGTTGAGAAACTTTATCTTGCACTTTCAAATTTAAATTATCTGCTTGAGATCTTTCTAATTGTTGGCCTGACGCTGGAGCAGATTCAACTGCTGGTGGTGTAGTTCCAAATTCTATTGAAGACCGGTCCTGCTGAGAAGGCGGACGTACAACGAACTCTGGGTCAACCACAGGTATTTCACCACGATCACGCATCTTTTTATAATCTTCAACCGCTTTTGCTGATTCCGTTCCTCTTTTTGAAAATCCAGATAGTTGTGCATCAGTTGCTGGTTCACCTAGATTGTTTAACCTTTGAAAGTCTTTTATATCTTCCATTGTTCTTTCATATTCAGGTAACTTCTCACGTTTTTCCATCATTTCTCTAACACCAGCAATACCACCAACTCTTTGTGTTGCTCTTAAACTTCTATTAAAATCTGAATCTGGATCGTTATCATAACCACTAGGATCAGATAACATCTTGTACATGGCATAAGCAATGCCAACAACAGTTAAACCACCTAATGCAAGTGGACTGGCCAAGAATCCACCTAATCTGCCAAGCCATTTAAATGCAGTTATAGCACCGCCAGCAACACCAAATAAATCGGTTATCATATCAAAAAGAGATTGACCTTGTTGTTCTATTTTTACAGCAGTTGCAGTACCTTCATATTGCCTATTAGTTAGAGCAGCAATAAGTTCTTTGTGTCTCTTTAATCTTTCTAATTCCAATTCTTCTTTAAAATTATTTTCTTTTTGTTTATTTTTTTGGTTTTCTTCATTCACATTTTTCATATAGGTGAGCATTTTACTTAGTATATCGCTTAGACCGCTATCATCTGATTCCAATCTATTAATTTTGGTTGATGTTGGTCTTTGACCAGTAAAATATGATATATCACTCTTTGTTCTACCTAACAGATTGCCAAGTATGGCTGGACCTAATTTAGATCCTCCAGTAAGAAATTTTGCAATATTGAGTGGATCAAATTTTTCTTTTAATCCAGTCATTCTTGCTTTTTGTCTTTCACTTAATGTGGCACCTATTGAAGAAAAAATGCCTTTATCACCTTCTGCTAGTTTTCGTGCTAGTAGTGAGGTGAATCCTTGTTTTCTTATTCTTCTGGCTTCGTAGTAGTCCATTTATTTTTTCTTCCAAGCAGGTCTGTCGTCTTGTGGCATAGATTTGTCTTGCACTTTATTAATCTTTGAATTGGTTTCTGTTGTTTCATTAACAATAACAGCAGGTTTTTTATTATTTAAACTTTCATGTAATTGTGAATTTTCAGTAGATGATTTATCAATTTTTGTTCCACTATTTGGTTGTGGAGGCACAGTAGAAGCTATTTGACTTTCTGTTGACTTTCCTCGTCTTAACATCGATGTTGTTCGTTCTGCTCTATTACCAACTTGTTTATAATAATCACTATATTCTTTTTTAGTTTTTCCGTTTTTATATTTTAATTCATCGGCTCCAAGTTCAAAATTTCCTTGATTGAGTGCTTCGGTTGCACCTGGAAACTTTTTCCACCATTCACCCATGTTGAAAGCTAAATCTATTAATGCAGCTTTACCATCATCATTGGCTAAATTCCAACCAGGACCTTTCATGGCAATGGCTTTATGTTTTTCGTAGTCTTTATCAAATAATTCTTCTAGTTTTTCTTGTGACATTGCTGGTGTTCTGTTGTTACCTTTTGCATTGGCAGCACCATTGTTTTTATATTGTGCATATTCTGGCGGCAATGTTTTACCATCTTTACCAAGAAGGTGACCAGCACCAATTGTCCAAAGACCTCTTGAATCTTTATATGGATATGGAACAAAACCTTCGTTCTTTCGAATCATTTGCTTTACTGCTGTATCTGTTCCTGCAGGAGGTTTAGGTGTTGGTTTCAGCACCTTTTCTGCTGTTGGTTTAGGTACTTCTTTTTTAGGTGCAGGCCTTGCTGTAGGCTTTGGTGCTGGTGCTGCAGGAGGTTTAACCTCAGGTGCTCTAGGTGTTGGAGCAGGCGGTGGTTTAACCTCTGGTGCTTTTGGTGTAGGAGGTTTTACTTCTGGTGCTCTAGGTGCTGGTGCTGCCGGCGGTTTTGCTTCAGGTGCTTTTGGTGCCTCTGCTGCACGTCCTTTTGCAGGAGCTTTTTTAGTGACTTTTCCTTTTGCAGGAGCTTTTTTAGTGACTTTTGGCTTTGGTTCTACTTTTGGTTTAGGTACTTCTGTAACTTCTTCTTTTCTGGCTCTTGATTTTGAATCTTGTACCTTTTTCTCTGGTCTTCTACCTGTTAAAGCTTTTATCAATTCTCTATGTCTTAAATCTTCTTCAAGATTTATTTCTTCTTGAAAACGACTATCCAACTCCGATTCGAATCGTCTTGCTGTTTCTTGTTTTTTTAATTCTTCATATATTGAACCAAGTAATTGAACAGCAGATAGTCCAGCCAAAGAAGGATCTATCGCATCAACTTTTTTAGCAGTAGTTATTTTTGGTGAAATGGAATTGACTTTAGTGGTACTGGCATTTACGCCACTACCTCCTAATAAGACGCCAACGGTCTTTTTGATTTGTTCACCAATTTCTTTAGGCATTTACTATTTTCTCTGTCTCTCTCGTATTTTTTGATTTTCTTCTTCAATAAACGAAATCAACAGAGCTATGTAAATATCTCTTTCCCATGGTAACATATTTTCAAGTTCGGTCAAACTATATTTGTGGTGCTGCATTAACGAAAAGTTCGTTTTGTAATAATTTCTCAGATTGTCATGACGAAAAGTTAACCGAAAAAATTTTCTAAGCCTTCTACTGCAATTTTATGTTTAAAACCACATTTACTACAAGTTAAATCTATATCTTTTTTTAATTTTGGAAGATTATTAAAGAACTTTTCAACCTTTGTAAATTGTTCTTGATTCATACCTTCTACAAACTCCAACATTTCACCTGGTTGTGCTTCGTGGTCATAGTAAAACTGTTCACCATCATAAACATATTCTATACTCTGTGAAATCATATTAAAGGTAACTTCATTAATATCTTCCAACATTAAAGAGTCCTTTACTATGCCAAACTGTGGGTATTTCATTTTTATCATTAATTTATCTGTTAATTGAATTTCTGGAGAAACAGATTCATCTTGTTGTACTTTGATTTGTGTCAAATCAAGATTGTGTTCCATTATATTACCACATTCTTTATCGTCAACAACATTGTTGCATCGATATTTTGATTCAACAACCTCACCAACAGATTTTGATCTCAGTTGTAAAAAATAATATTCAATATCAACAATTGGAAGTTTGTCAATATTGATATTGTCTGTTAGTGTACAATTATTGAGTATATCAGAAATTGCTTGCTGTACTGTGATGGAATCCGATGATTCCATAGCCATCAGTAAATTTTTTTGTTCTTTGACTAGAAACGGTCTAAATTTAATTTTCTTTTTAGAAACCGGCAATTCAACTTCATAAGTTGGTACATCAATTTTAGGTAAAGCCATTTTATTTTCACTCCATTAAAAAATTAATCACCATCTGGTTACTGTAGATCAAAATTATCTATATCACCTATCAATTCCGAATTATCCAAACCAAAGTTATTTTCTTCTGTGTTTTGGTTTTCAAACGAAACTTCATTTGGTGTATCGCCGCCAATTGGATTCATTAGATCCCAATTGTCTATATCACCCATTAAGTCAGAATTATCCAAACCACCTTCATATAACGTTGGATCAATCCAACCTTCAGTTGTTGGAGAATCTACTATAGGCATAGAACCTCTGTCTGCACCACCAATAGCGGCTATTGGACCAAGGCCGTCTGAAATGCTGGAAAAGTCTGCAAGGCCTTGATCTATCAGTTCCATACCAATTGCTTGTAATGAATTATTTTTCCAATATGTGTATGAGAATGTTACCAATAGTCTATGATAACCATCGTCATTCCAATTTAAATCCATTTGATTGATTGCAATTGGATATGCATTGTACAAATTGATCGAATATGATAATTGATTTGTTACATCATACTGATTAACTGTTAATGTAGAAGAATAATCATCACGATATCTAAAATTGTTATTGTATTGTGGGTTAATATAATTTAACCACGCATCAAAAAATATTTTTTGATTCATATCATCGTCAACAATGATAGTTAAATCTATATCATTAAATGTTGTTAAATATGGATGTTTTTCTATTGGACCATAAGTCTTTTGTTCTGTAGTTGCAAAAGTTCTTCCTGGCAATTGTGTTGCTTCGCATCGATATTGTAAACTTCTAGAAGAAGAAATATATGGTGTCATGGCAAAAGGTATTGGAAGAAGAATATCAAATCGGCTTGGTCTTGCAAGGTCTTTAACAAAACTAGATTTGAAATCAGAAATTCTTCCTTTTGTGGAATTTGGAATACCTATCGCACCTGTTACAGCTTGATTGATTTGATTCGTTATTCTTTCTGGTACTGAAAATAGATCATCTATCCAGGCCATTTAATCTTTCCTTATTTTTCTTGTGGAATCTTGCCAAACTTCTTGAACGGTAGCTTTCCTAAACTGCTGCATAGGCAACATAGCTGCCACTTCCCACTCATCAGGTTGGATGGCAAGTAATCTTGACTGGATATGACCAGTCAAATACTTTTTTAAACACGGTTTAAACTCTTTTAGGCGTCTGGAGGCACTCAGAATGTCATAAGACACTCTCAGACGTTCAACATTGTTCTCATCGTCTAGGATCGCAAATTTTAAAAGCTTACCTAAAAAGGCAATTCTGTAATTTATTGGTAGATAATGTAGATTTAAACCTAGGAAACCATCCACATCTTTTTGTAATACCAATACCAAAGGAAATCTGTCATAATATGGCATTTCACTCTTACCTTTTGGATCGTAATAGAAACAATACAATTTTCCTGGACCAAATCTTGTGACTTTACGACCAGTATCTTTGTTTATATCACTTGCGACTTTAAGTGGGTTTCTAAGTTCAGCAATTTTAGTCATTAACCATCTCATAGAATCACTAGACATAGGTTGAACCTGTGCCTCTTTTAATCCAGATGATAGTGTTTTAAGTGCTGATGCCATCTCACTATTTAGTTGAGACCCAAATGATCTTCTGTGATGATTCTGAAGGTCCAGCCACGGTCCTTACAGTATTCTTCTGCTGCTTTCCATTTGGCTTGATTGACACCCCAAGTTGCAACTTCTTGAATATATTGCTTTGTTACTCTTTTTCTTTGTTCTGGTGGGTGTGTTTGTTTTTTAGGTTTGATCTCTAATAGTTCTGTTCTGATACCATTGTTTGATCTAATTTTGATTAAAAAATCTGGAAAGTATCTATGTCTACGACCATCAACTGGTGACATATAAGGTATAAAAAGTTCTTCAGATGCCCACGATATCACATCATCATTGCGGTCGAGCCAATCCATCACCCTACATTCCCATGAAGAGCGATAAACTATGTTTTTAGTATCACCCACATACTTTTGTGGGTTTCTTGGTTTGAATAATCCTTGGTATGCCATATAAATATGTATATTCAACCTTAGAAAGACAATCTCATGGCCATCATTTCTATCCCCGATTCTCTTGGTGGAGTTGCCATACCTGGAATAACTAATGTACCTGGTGGACCTTTAGGTGTTTTATTCGGAACTTCTCGATATGATCTTGCTGGTTACAAATATCCAAAAGATTTAAGTTCTGCAACAAAAGGTCATTATATTCATTTTACGATTAATAAAATCGAACCTTCTCAACTCGCTACAAATACTGCCAAATCTGTATCAGGTGCCTTTGAAACTGCTTCGAGCGCTGTAGGTGGCGAAGATCAATCTGCGACGGATCGAATTGGAAAACTTTGGAGTGCAGCTGGCCAAGTTGCTACTGGAATTGCAGAAAGTGGCCGAGCGGCTTTAAAAGATGCAAGTTTTGTACAAAGAAAAAAAACACCAATTAAAACTATAGCGTTATATATGCCAGATACTGTTGCATTTCCTTATACTCCAAGTTATGGAGCAACCAGTTTAAAAGATGTAGCTCTGGCAGCATCTAGTGCCGTACCTGGTTTAGGAAAACTATCTCAAACTGTAGGATCTATTGTAAACTCACCAGTAACAAAATTATTATTGAATACTGGTGGTTTGGCTATAAATCCAAGAGAACAAGTTTTATTTGATGGCATAACATTTAGAGACTATCAATTAGCATTTACATTTACACCAACTTCAAGAGAAGAAGCTATAGAAGTCAGAAATATAGTAAAAGAATTTAGAAGTGCAGCTGCACCAACGATTCGTAGTGGAGTGGCTGGAATGTTATATGACATACCTAATACTTTTGAAGTAGATTTTTTATTTAATGGTGTAAGAAATAAACACATTACAAAAGTTGCAGAAAGTGTTATAACATCTATTGATGTTAATTATGCACCTAATGGATGGTCTGCTCATAGTGATGGAGCTCCGGTTCAAACAACATTGACTATGAATTTTAAAGAAATAGAACTCATAGATAAAAACATGATTAATCAAGGATATTAAAATGGGTTCATTAAGATATTTTGATACTCTTCCAACAGTTGTTTATACAAAGAATGGTAATTCCATACTTTATACCAATTTATTAGCAAGAGCAAGTGTTAGACCTGCAATATTACAAAATTCATCAATCTACTATGAATATGATATACAAGAATCGGATACACCAGAAATTATTGCAGCCAAATATTATGATGATCCTTTTAGGTTTTGGATGGTTTTATTGCCAAACAATATATTAGATGCACAATGGGGTTGGCCTTTAGAGTCTATTGTTTTTAAAAATTACATGGAATCAAAATATCCCAATGTTAATACACAAAATCTTTTAAATCATTATGAAAAAGTAATAACTCAAACAGAATTAACAACAAATAGAAAAGTTACTTTTTCTGTGCGGGTTGATCAAGAAACATGGGATTCTACCGTAGAATCAAAATCGATTGTTACAACAGCAACAGGCCAAGTAGAAATTGTAATAACAAAAAGATCCGTTTCTGTATATGATTATGAGTATAATTTAAATGAAAAAAAGAGAAAAATAAAATTAATCAATGCTGCATATGCAGACCAGTTGGAAAAAGAACTTTTGGAATTGATGGCATAATATGGCTATTGGTTCAGGATTAGCTTTTGCACAAGATTTTTCTCTTGAAAAATTAAATTTAATTACTGGAAATAATGTACAAATAGACATTAAACAGTTAATGTATGAGTTTTCATATTATGAAGATTTGTATGGTTTTGTGACTTCTGGTTTTGTTACAATTTCAGATGCTTTAGGTCTTATACAAAAGTTACAACTAAGTGGTAATGAAATTATAGAGGTGCAATTTGATAAGAGTTTAGGTTCTGGTGGTAACTCTGGAGTAAAGAAAAAATTTAGAGTATACAAGATTGGACCAAGAACACCTTCAGGCAATATGATGGTGGAATTCTATACTTTATATTTTTGTTCAGAAGAATTGTTATTGTCTGAACAGTCAAAGGTTGTGAGAGTATTTAAAGACAAACCAATATCTGAAATGGTTGCAACAATTCTAAATTTAGAGTTAAGAATACCAACATCAAAACTAAACATATTACCTACAAGTGGTTTGTATGATTTTGTAATACCAAGAGCAAAACCTATCGAAGCAATCAGTTGGTTATCAAACTATGCTCGACCACTATACAACGGTGGCGAAACTGCTGATATGATATTTTTTGAGAATAAAAATGGCTTTCAATTCGATTCGTTATCACGTATGATGGGACAAAAATCATACGCAAAATACAAATATCAAGCTTTAAATTTACCAGATCAATATCAAAATTTTCAATCTGACATGATAAGTGTATTAAATTTTGAAGTTATTAAAACACATGATATGTTAGAAGATATTGATTCTGGAACTTTTTCAAATCGATTAATTTCAATAGATCCTTTAACAAGAAACTTTAATGTAACTGATTACAATTACAATCAAAATTATAAAAAACGTTTAAATCCTGGTGATGCAGTAAATTTTAAAAGAAATAAAAAAGGCGCAACTCAGACACAATCACCTGAAGGTAAACTTAAATTAGTAGTTACAAATAAAGATCAAAATAATGTACCATTTATAAATGGATCAAAAGAAACTCTTGGTGAAGATATAAGAATAGAAAAATTTGTGCCACATAGAACCGCAGAGTTGGCTATGGCAAATTATAATGTTTTAAAAATGACAATACCAGGAGATCCAAATATTACTCCAGGTCAAGTAATTGAATTTAATTTATATTCTTTATCAACAGGAACTAATAAAGAACTTGATAAATTTTTCTCTGGAAGATATTTGGTAAATGCCGTGCGGCACGTTATTGTTGCACCATCAGTATATCAAACAGTTTTAGAGGTTGCTAAAGACAGTTCTATACAAGACCATGCAGATATCGATCAAGATACTGCACAAAATAGGTCTTTATCTGGCATAACAGATTTTTACAATGACATTTCAAATTTACGAACTGGCTTTGGTGATGCAGATATTCAAGGTGGAGAAAACTTTTATGGTGAAGCCATAAATGTCAATGTTGTTAACAATAATGTTAACGCAGATGCAGATATACAAGGCAATGAAGATTTTTACGGAAACAATACTTATGGTGAATCGATTTAATGGAAAATTTTTTAGGTAAAGATGGTTTTCGTTGGTGGGTTGGTGTTGTGGAGACTAGAGTTGATCCATTGGGCCTCGCTCGCTGTCAAGTTAGAATATTTGGTTGGCATGATAACAATCAACAAAAATTACCAACCAAAGATTTGCCTTGGGCATCTGCTATGCATCCAATAAATAACGCTGATACCTTTAGTACACCTAGAATTGGTGATTGGGTTGTGGGGTTTTTCATGGATGGTGATGCAGCACAGTTTCCTGTCATGATGGGTGTTCTGCCTGGTATAAAAAGAGGTGCATCTTCTAGACCAGGATCTGGCACATCGAGTTCACAATCGTTTGACTTGACACCATCATCTGTTGGTGGCACACAATCATCAACTGATGCAGATGTACAAGGTGAAGAAAACTTTTACGGTGAATCAATTTATGTTAATCAATCAAACGCTGAGAGGGACGCATAATGGCAAGTGATGCAAAATTAGCTCCAACAAATGCATCTGGTATAGAAACCAATGCACCTAGACCAAATTATACATACGATTCTCAAGTAGTTGGAATACCAACAATACCATCACCAGCCGTAGGTCGTGTTGCAAATAGTAGTACATCTGCAACAAATGCATCTAGAGCACATTCTTGTGACTTTTCTTTGGAGTTAAAGAAAAACATAGGTGTTAAAAAGTTTCTAAAAGCAATCGCTCAAGCTGTTCGAACTGGTATTAGAGCAATTCAAAGATTTTTGGGTTTAGGAGATCCTTCTGGTGTACCATCAGCATTGATTAATAAACTTAAACAAATAGCGCAAGAAATAAAGACAATATATAAAGAATACATTAAACCAATTTTAGATTTTCAAAAATATGTTCTTGCTGTTATCATTAGATTAAAAGCCATTTTACAATGGATTCTTAGTTTACCAGCTAGAGTATTATCGTGGTTTAAAGGTTGTATTGGCCAAATATTAAAAGCAATAGGATCATTATTTGCTGATGTTTGGTCGGAAGTTTTAGCAGAAGAAGCAGCAGCTGCCGGTGATGCTACCGGAGCTTTTGATCAATTTGGTGTAGGAGATCCACCTGGAAGTTATAAAGATTTAATCGGCGCCGCAGGAGAAGTTTTTACAGCAGCTCAACAAGTTTTGGTTGGTGCTCAACAAGTTGTTACAAATACGGTTGCAATTGCAGGTGCTGCAACAACAGGTTTAACTTCACCAACAAGTGCAGCTGATCTTAGAGCTTCTGATCAAATATTGAAGAAAGTTGGATCAACTATACCAACTCCTGCACAAATAGAACAAAATATAATTCAAAATTTTTCACCAAGTGACAGTAAAGGTCCTGCATAATGGCTGATGATGTGCAAAATCCCAAAGAACCTAGGGATACTAGTTTATGGCAAGAACCAGAATCTCAATCACCAGAGTTTCCTGCATTATACCCATATAATCGTGTAACACAAACGGAATCTGGTCATAAGTTTGAAATGGATGATACGCCATCCAGAGAACGTATTCGCCTGCAGCACGGCAAATCAAAAAACTTTATTGAGATGCATACTAACGGTGACCAGGTGTATAAAGTCTTTGGTGACAATTATCAGATTATTGCAGGCAAAAATAACGTAGAAATCAAAGGTTTTTGCAATATTACCATACATGGCGATGCAAATATGCACGTAAAAGGTGATATGTCAACTAGGGTTGACGGTGACTATAACATGATTGTTCAAGGTGATTATAATCTCAGAGCAAAAGGTGAAATGGAATTTCTTGGTGACATGGATATTGCACTCAAAGCAAATGAAAACTTTGGCGGTGCAGTAAGATTATCTGGTGCTTTTTCGCTTGATGTAAACTCTGATATGTATGTAAATGGTTCAATTGTATGTGATTCATTGACAGCAGAAAGTCGTATCAATGCAAACATGGGTGTGTATGCAGGACCATATGGTTTCTGTTCTTCAACTGGTGGTTTGTCACTCGGTTGGCCAACACCAGCAACACCTGTAGCCGTTCCAGGTTGTATTCATGTTATTGGTAGTATTTTTGCACCAATAGGTAGTGTGGTTGCACCATTAGGACTATTTTCTGTTATGCAGGCAATTTGGATGACTGATGTGATAAACGTATCTATGTATAATTCTCATGTACACACGGGCAATCTTGGTGCACCAACACCATTAATTGGCCCACCAATGGTTTAAGAGGTTAATAATGGCAAAAATTGAAAATGCAGAAGGATTTTATGATACATTGGGTTACAACTTTGATGATCCAAATGGTGCAGTAGAAGAATATCCACAAAATACTTTAAATATGTTGGACAAAATGCCTCCATTTATGGATTCTTGGATGGCACAGGATGTTACAAACAATACTGTTGGAGGTTATTTTAAAAATCCTTGTTCAACCAATACATCAACAATTATAAACACAGCAAATAATATTTACTATTGGGCCAATGGTTGTTCTGGATTAGAAACTGTAGCCAATGTGTCTTATGCTTTGTTGCAGACATCAACAAACTTTTTGGCACATACAAATAGAATTTCTGGTGTAACTGCATGGGATCCAAATGATACGGTAAATCCTTATTATAGACCTGCAGTTAATTATTCAAAACAACTTGTATACATTTCAAATCAAACTGATGACATTACTAATACTTCGGTTATGATGGGTTCTTTTACTAGTGTTTTAGTTGGACCACAGGTTGGTGCTAACGCAGTTTCTTTTGCACCATATTCAAGTACGGTGCAAAATTCTGTATCGGTTAGTACTGATGAATTTGGTTCTACAAGTAAAAGTTCAAACCTTTCATCTTCCATAAAAACCACTCTTAACACATTAATGACAAATATCAATACCTTTTTGTCAACCAGACAAACCCACGATATTACTTATTACACAAATGTTAAAACTACAGTAGACAAAGTACAGAATGTCATTCAATTCAAAGATATAGGTAACTCAGAATCTGCTTTATTGAAGAATTATGTAGGATCTGATAAACTACTTGATAGGATAGGGTAATAAATAACAGATGGCAACCGAAATAATATATTCCGATATAGATTTTACTTTTACCAAAAAACCGGTAACCAAAGATATTGCTTTAAGTTATAACGAAAAAGCAGTTCTTAGGTCTATTCGCAATTTATTGTCTACCAGAAAATTTGAAAGACCTTTTAATCCTGACCTAGGATCCAATCTTGACGCACTCTTATTTGAGTTGATATCACCTTTGACTGGTATAGCTTTAGAAAAAGAATGTAGATCAATGTTGGAAAAATATGAACCTAGAGCAATCATAAAAAGTTTACACGTAAACCCACAACCAGATAAAAACGCATATTCATTGAGCTTGTCATTCTACATGGAAAATTCAACAACACCTATAGAAGTGCAACTTATTTTAGAGAGAAATAGATAAAATGGCTGGCGCAAACTCAGAAATGAAAATAACAGAATTAGATTTTGATACGATAAAACAAAATCTAAAAACTTATTTAAAATCTCAAAACGTATTAAATGACTATAACTATGAAGGTTCTGCACTTGCAACATTAATTGACATATTGGCGTATAATACACAATACAATGCTTATTATTTAAATATGGTTGCAAATGAGATGTTTTTAGATACAGCTACTCAAAGAGCATCAGTTGTTTCTCATGCAAAACTTTTAAATTATTCTCCACAATCTTATACTGCACCAACAGCCAAAGTAAATATTCAATTTAATAATGTGGTAGAAGGTTCATTAACATTACCAAAATTTACCAATTTTATTTCTGAAGCTGTTAACAGTATCAACTATAACTTTGTAACGGTTGATGAAACTACAGTAAACACTTCAAATAATATCGCTTTATTTTCAAATGTAACATTAAAACAAGGTATACCAGCTCGTTTGACATACGTTGTTAATTTGTCAACAAATCCAAAACTTCTTTTTAGTATACCAGAAGTAACGGTAGACACATCATCAATTTCTGTTATCGTACAAAAATCATCAATCGATAACACTTCTGATACTTACACACTTGCAACAAACCATCTAACATTAGAAGATACAAGTAAAGTATTTTTCTTGCAAGAAAGTATTGATGGAAAATACGAAATTCAATTTGGCGATGGAGTATTAGGTAAAAAATTAGATAATGGAAACATTGTATACATTTCATACATTGTTACAAGAGGTACATCATCCAGAGGTGCAAATAATTTTACTATAACACAAAGTGTGAGTGGTTACGGCAACCCAACAATAACACCTTTACAAAAAGCTTCTTTTGGATCTAACAGAGAAAGTGTAGATTCTATTAAATTTCAGGCACCAAAAGCATACGCAGCTCAAGGCCGTGCAGTTACAAAAAATGATTACATGACAGTTATTCAACAAAATAAATTTAATATACCAATTCAAGCTGTTTCTGTTTGGGGTGGTGAAGAAAATAATCCACCTCGTTACGGTCAAGTCTTAATTGCAATCAAACCACAAGGTGCGTACAATTTGACAGACTATGAAAAACAAGTTATACTTGAAGATGTTATTAAACCAATTTCTGTGGTAACAGTAACACCAGAATTGGTAGAAGTTGATTATGTTTATTTAATTCTAAAGAGTGACATTCTGTACGATCAAAACAAAACAACATTGACTGCTGCACAAATTAAAACTTTAGTTAGACAAGGTATCATCACTTTCTGTAACGCAAATTTAAATACATTCAATTCAACATTTATTCTTTCAGATTTAATAACATATGTTAAAGGATTAAATGCTTCTATTGTTGCAGTTGATTTTGATCTTTATCTACAAAAGAGACTTATACCAACATTTAATAAAAACTTAGATTATATTATTAATTTTGGTAATCAATTGGAAAAAGGATTTGGTGAGAAAAGAGTAACAATTACACCGTCTTTTTCACAATATGATGCAAAAGTTAACTTCTATCCTGCTGTTTATTTTGAAGAATCTGATACTAACCACGGAACACTACAAACATATTACTTTGAGAATGGTGTAAAAAATATGTTGGTTAGTTCAACAGCAGATACAAATGCTGGTGTAGTTGATTATTCTTCTGGTACAGTAACACTCAAAAATTTTGCACCAACTGCATTGGCTAGTACTGACGGCATGATGCGTATTGTTGCATATCCAGCAAAAAGAATCGTTTCCTCCACATATAATAGAATCATAACATTGGATGAATTAGATCCATATGCAATTACAGTTACAGTAACAACAAAATAATGCTGGCTAATAACAAAACATCTTTATTAATACCATATCAACTACCCGATTTTATTCGTGGTAGTGAAGATTATACCAATTTTGTTTTATTCTTAAAATCCTACTATGAGTGGATGGAAGAAAATCGTGGAGTTTTGTACGATTCAAAAAGTATATCTGAATATTGGGATATAGATACAACGATTTCTGAATTTTTAGAGTATTTTAAAAATGATTTCTTGTCTTTTTTTCCAAAAGATGCTTTGGTTGATGAAAGACGATTAATCAAGATTGCAAAAGAATTATACCAATCTAAAGGTATACCAGCATCATTTCAATTTTTATTCAGAGTTCTTTACAATTCTGATGTCAATTTATACAATACAAAAGATTACATTCTTAAAGCATCTGATGGTAAATGGGTTGCCACTCGTTCAATTCGAGTATCAAACACTTCACCAGTTTGGACACAAACAATAGGATATAGAGTTTTTGGTGAAACGTCTAAAGCATATGCAACTGTTCAAAATGTTATAACAAGTGATAGAGAAACTAAAATTGTTTTATCTAATATTGAAAGAACATTTGAAGCAGGTGAATATGTAAAAATTGTTGATGTTCATGGTAGAATTCATTCATTTAACAATTATACACCTAGAGCTCGTATTATTGGATCAGTTGCAACAGTAAAATTAAATAAAAGAAGTCGTGGTGTTTCATATGATGTTGGTGATCCTGTGGTGTTTTATGGTGGTTTGGACCCAACAGTTGACCCACCTGTTGCAGCTAATGCTTATATTTCAAAAGTAACAAGTGCAACAATTAAAGGTACAACACCAATTTATCCTGGACACGGTTATCGTGCAGGTTCATTTACAGAAATCAATCTACTTTCTCCACCTGGAACAGGATTTGGTGCAAAAAGTATATTGACAAAGTTAAATGATGAACCTTTGATTGTATATTATGTTCCAGAAGATCAAATACAATCTAAAGCTAACACATATCTCGGTAACACCACATTTAGTTGGGGTGCAAATCCAATTGGAAATAGTGTTTATAATTTTGCAAACAATGAATTTGCAAATGCCAATACTGTAATTGCAGAAGCATTAACTTTCCCCGTTTTAACTACTTACGGTATTGAAGAAACAACTATCACTTCTGCTGGTACAGGATATGACGGCACAACAATTGCATCCGCAACAGGATTCTATGCAACAGAATCAGGTTCAAGATCAGCTTTGCCAACTATAGGTATTCTCCCACCAATTATTATTATAGATGGAGGAGAAAATTATATTGTTGGTGATCAAATAAGATTTGTAGGAGGTTCAGGATATGGTGCATACGCAAATGTTACAGCGGTTCAACCAGAAACAGGTGCTATAACTGAAATTACCTATGTTGATGATCCAGCTGGTCGTGCAATTTATCCATTAGGCGGCATGGGTTATAATAAATTTTTACCAGATATAGAAGTTAGTAGTAATACTGGAGGTGGTTCAGTTTTAACTGTCAGACAGTTGGTTGGTGGTGATGCAGAATTTGCTGTTACTGGTTCTCCTTATGGTGAAATTTTAGAAGTAACAATAACAAATCCTGGTTTAAATTATGTTGAAACTCCTGAAGTTTCTCTTAGAGTACAAGATTTATTAATTACAAATATTAATGTTATGCCGCAAAGTGGCGATATAATTTATCAAGGAAATACATTTACAAATCTATACTTTAGAGCGAACGTAGATTCAATTTCTACTTATACAGCAAATGCAAACACTATGTTGGCTGTATATAATTTAAGAACATATGATTATGATGGTATTTTAAATAGTGCAAATAATTTTTCAATATGGCGTGGTGGTGAAGATGTTTCAACACAGGTCAGACTTGCAAATACCATAACAGATACAAAATTTACAAACGGCAGAAAAATATATGGTAATGGAAATGCAAAGGCCGATGCAGTATTCTTAGAAGGTATCAACCTTGATGAAGGCCAATACTCAAATCAAGACGGATTTCCATCTTCGTATTCCGTATTGCAAAATAAAATATACAATGAATACACCTATATGCTTCAAGTTGAAGAAGCTTTGGCCAAATATAAAGAAAAAGTTCTCGGTTTCTTACATCCTTCTGGTTTAAATTATTCGACCTATAACATTTTAAGAAATTCAAATAGTTATAGTATGACGGTACAACAATCGGACTATAGAGTAAATGCATTAAGTACCTTAATTGGTACCAGTTCGTATGTTGCAGATTTGGCAAATGGAAGTTCCAACACCATTGTTTTCACAAATATTGGTGCGGCCAATGTACGAAATTCAATATATTTAACTTCTAATAGTTATGTGACACTCTATAATAGAAGAAATGAAATTTTGTATTCTAAAATTAGATCTGCAACTGCAAATACTATAACTATACAAGATAATTGGACAACTATTGTACCAAATGTTGCAACCGCTAATGTAATCTCTGGTTCAGACTACATAAATATTACCAACTTAACCGAGGCATGGAATATCGCAACAGGAAATGGAGTAATATTCTTTAGTGATTTCATGCATCCTTATGATTTTGTTTCACTTGATGGTGGTAATACATATAAAACCATAACTTCTGTTGATCAACCACAGTATGTTTTGGGTGAATTAATACCTCCATTAAGAATTCGTGTAAATTCTGCATATGCAAACAATTTAACAACCAGCTTGACATTTAAACAAAACGTTATGTCAAGTAACATTTGGATAAGTTCTCTAAACACTTAATAAGTAAAAATTATGGCAAATGTCGTTAAAGGATTACTAACAACTTACGCTTCGACAGCACAGGTCGAATCAGGTTATTTCTTCGTTGTTTCTGGTTCAGGTTATTCACCAAAACACGATACCAGTTCTTATATGTTTATTGGTAGCGTAGATCCTTGGTTGGATGATACTGATCCACCAGCACCAACACAAAATCAGGTTGTAGTCAAAGGTATTCTAAAGAATATGATTGCAGCTAAACTCATCACATCTTCAAATATGTGTCCAGTAGTTGAAAGAATTGATTGGACGACAGGAACAGTCTATGACTATTACAAAGATTATGAAGATATGTTTGCTAGAGATGAGTATAAAAAATTAATTCAAAAATTTTATGTTAGAAATCGTTTTGATCAAATTTTTAAATGTCTTTATAATAATAACGATGGAAATTCAACAGTAGAACCAATTCTACAACCTGGAACAACACAACCAGGACAAACACTAATTCTTGCAGATGGTTACAAATGGATATATGTAACCACAATTGACAAAGGATTGAAGAAAAACTTTTTTGATGACACATGGATGCCATTAACCGTAGGTCAAGCCAGAGCAGATTCTACAAGACCAGCCGGTTTGGGTGAGATTAATGCTATTAATGTTGTCACCAGAGGCAACAATTATACTAATGGAACAGATTCTACTGTAGTAACAATAACTGGTGACGGCCAAGGTGCAAAAGCATATGCAAATGTATACAACCGTCAAGTCCAAGACATTATTGTTACTGAAACCGGAAACAATTACACTTATGCAACAGCAACAATAACAGTACCCGCTGGTTATCCTGGTGCAAACGCAACAGCAATTCCTATAATTTCTCCAGTCGGTGGCCATGGTTCAGATCCAATTTCGGAATTAGGATGTGACCGATTGATGATTTCGGTTGAACTGAATGGTACGGAAGGTGAAAAAATACCAACAGACATCTCTTTTAGACAGGTTGGAATTGTTGTAAACCCTCAATTAAAAACAGGTAGTATTCCTACTGGAACAATATATAATACAACAGATTTGTGTTATGTAACCTTTGGAGCAGGAAACTATAGTGTGGGTGAACAAGTATATCAAGGTGCTAACCTATATCAAGCATCATTTATAGGAAAAGTTTGTTCTTGGGACTCATCAAACAATATATTACATCTAATAAATACACAAGGTACACATACATTGGGTGAAGCAATTATTGGTGCAACTTCTGGTACCACAAGAGTATCCGTTCAATATGATCCAACCGAAATTGCGATAGGCTCCGGATATCTAATGTATGTCGAAAATAGAAGTCCTGTGCAAAGATCACCAAATGGTAATGAACAACTCAGACTCGTTTTAAGTTTTTAAGGTAGATAAATGAAAAATTACAATGTAGAACCTTACTATGACGATTACGATCCTAATAAAAACTATCATAGGATTCTATTCAAACCTGGTGTTGCAGTTCAAGCAAGAGAGTTAACACAATCTCAAACGATTCTTCAGAATCAAATCTCAAAGTTTGCTTCTGCAATTTATTCACAAAATACACCCGTTACTGGTGGTAAAATTACCACAAACCTTATTTGTGAATATATCAAGTTAAATCAATTCATTGAAGGTTCTTCTATTGTTTTAGACCAGTTCTTAGGTAAAACAATTACTGATGACACCGGAACCGTTTCTGCAAAAGTTATTGCATATGCTGAAGCCACAGGAAATGCTATAACTCCTGGTGATCCACCAACTCTTATTGTATCATATACATCTGGTGGAAAATTCTCTGATGCAATGAATGTTCGAATCAACTCTGGTGGTTTATCTGTTACCGCACCTTTAGCAACCACAATTGGAGTTGCTGGTGGAGTTACATCTATTGGTAGATCTTCTGTTGCATCTATCTCAGAAGGTGTCTTTTATGTTGTTAATGGATATAACGATGTCGAAAATGCTGATGGTACAACCTCAAAATATCAAATTGGTAATTTTGTAAATGTACAACCACAGACAATTATTCTAGAAAAATACGACAATACACCATCATATCGTGTTGGTTTATTAATTGTTGAAAATACAATTACAAGTTCAGATGACATATCTTTACTAGATCCAGCATCAGGTTACTCAAATTATCAAGCACCAGGTGCAGACCGTTATCAAATTAACTTAGAATTAACTGCAATTGAATTAACACCTGGCAACGATGATAACTTTATTGAATTAATGCGTATTGAAGATGGTAAAATTCTAAAGCAAACCGATTCTACTGTTTACTCTGCAATCGATGATTATTTTGCAAAGCGTGATTATGAATCAAATGGTGATTATGTTGTTGAAGATTTTAAACTTATACCAGAACCAAATGAAGATGGTGATGGTTCAAAATACGACTTAACTATTAGCAAAGGTATTGCTTATGTTCGTGGTTATCGTATTGAAAATCAATCTCAATTAAGACTTGTCGGTGACCGTGCAAGAGATACAAAACTAGTAGACCCAGCTTCCATTTTTATTAATTATGGAAGTTATTTTATTGTCGATAATGCAAACAATTTATTTAATTCAACACAAATGGAATATGTTGATCTGCATTGTGTTGAAGCAGATTTGGTTAATGAAACAAATCAAGCAGGATATAATTCTACATTAATTGGTAAAGCATTAATTCGTTCATTTGATTTTGTATCTGGAACAGGTTCTAATACTGCAAATTATACATTTAATGCTCATGTTTGTGATGTTAATCTTTATACTTTGACTGGAGTTGCAAACACAGCAACTACCACAACATTGCAAATTTTAGATGCAACAAGCAAATTTTCTACATCAAATAATGCTTATATTGGTGTTAAGTTAGTTATTACTGGTGGAACAAACTCTGGCGACTTTAGATATGTTACAGATTATAATGGTTCAACAAAAACATTTACTGTAGATACTGAATGGAATATTACACCAGATAACACAAGCACATTTGCATTAGACTTTCAAACAAAAGATGTCGAATCTCTAACACAAGTTAACACAAGCAATTGGGATCTAACTTCGTGGGCAAATATAAGTCCAGATGGTAAGATAGAAGGTACAGGTGATACTGTATTTGAAGCACCAGAAGCACCAGAATTAATTTTCAAAGTTGGTTATGATTACACAGCCAACGTAAATGATTCGTCCTACTATTCTACACAGATATTCAGAAATGTTGGTTTCTCCCCTGTAAGTAATACATTTACAATTAATACAATTTCTCCAATACAGTTTCATGGTTCATTAAACACACCAATTTATGGTGACACATTTAAACAATTGTTTACTGTTGTCAACCGTTCAACTGGAGAAATTCTACCATTCAACACAACTGCAAATAGTGTTACATTAACATCTTCAACTAGTGCAGTCTTCACATCTGCTGCATTTGCAAATATCACTTATGGTATTGATGTTTATGCATCTGTATTTGTTTCTAACGGAAACAATACTAACCTTATATTAAAGAATAAAGACTTAATTCAAGGTAACACAACTCACGCTGGTTCTGCATTTACTACAGTTGTTGCAAATACTTTAGTTGATTTAGAAAGCGCACAAATATTAATTAAAAATGAAGGCATCACAACAACTCCAATGAGTTTGTATGTCAATGATGTTAAGAAAATTAAAGCAATTTTAGATGTTGGTTCTGCAACACCAAACAATGCAATATCTCTTGCAAATTATACAGATATTACAACATCATTCTTGTTGGATAATGGACAAAGAGATAACTTCTATGACCATTCAACACTAAAAATGCAACCCGGTGTTACAAAACCAAAAGGCAACATTCTTGTTATTTTTGATTATTATCAACACTCTGGCGGCGATGGATACTTTAGCGTTAATTCATATTTAAGTTCTGCATTACCAGAAACTTATCCAGAAATTCCAAGATATGTTGCAAAGAATGGTATCATCTACAATCTGAGAGATTGTTTAGACTTTAGACCATGCCGTTCAAATCTACAAACTGGTTATGTTTGGGAGTACAAAACAATAACCAATTCAAATAACGTTAACATTAAGGGTACATTAATACCTAATGCACTAACAAATTATTTGTGTAATTATTCTTATTATCTTGGTAGAAAAGACAAACTTGTTCTAACAAAAGATAGTAAATTCTTGTTAATAAGAGGAACACCTTCTCTCAATCCTTTATTGCCTGCTGAACCAGATGGTGCATTGGTTCTTGCAAACATTACATATGATCCATATACTGCATATGTTCCAAATGAAGGACCAAATTATATTCCAGGACAAGGTCGTTTTGGTGTTGTTTTAAGAACATCTCCTTCAAATATTTCCATCAATAAGATTCTTCATAAACGTTGGGCAAAAGAAGATATTACAAGATTACAGAATCAAGTTGATAATCTTGAATACTATACATCATTAAATCTGTTAGAATCAAATGCACAAGCACTACAGATTCCAGATGAAAATGGATTAAATCGTTTCAAAAACGGTATTCTTGTTGATGACTTCTCATCTTTTGGTACAGCAGACAGTACAGCCAAAAACTTCTCTGCAAACATCAATATCCGCAAGAAGCAGATGACCGCATTAAATTATGTTGACAAGTTTGCATTGCAAGATCCTTCTACAATAAATTCATTTGGTACAATAAAGAAAACAAACACATATACTGCACATAGCATGGCAGGTGGTCGTACCAACGTATATACTTTACCATATACACAGAGAAGCCTAGTAAAGCAACAATTAGCAAGTGGTGCAATTAGTTGTAACCCATTTGATGTTGCTTTATATGAAGGTGTTATGACACTTAACCCACCAATGGACAATTGGGTTAATACCAATCAACCACCACAAATTACAATTGCAAATCCAAATATGCAATTTGAACAACAATATGGTGGTATTAATTTATTAAATGCTGGTGATTGGCAATCAGTTATAGGTACAACAGCATCCGTAAATGAAACTAAAAAGGCCATCGAAGATTCTTATGTAAAACAAACACAAGGACTAATGGCTGCTGATGCATCTTCCTCAGCGGCAGAAGGTCTTGCACAGAACAAAGGTTATATAACAAATAACGCAGTTCTTCCACACATACAACCACAAGAAATTATTGTTCGTGCAAAAGGCATGAAGATTAATACTCCAGTTTCTTGTTGGTTTGATGGATATAATGTAGATTCTTACATGACATTGCCAAATACAATTGAATTAATCAATGTGACAGGCAAATTCTTTGAAGATGATATTGTTGGTGTTTATGATGACAATGCAGATCAATTCTTCCCAATTTGTCGTGTAGCTGGTGTTTACAAATATCCAAATGGAACAAGTGTTCGTTTGTATGTTGGAGAAATTGTAAATCCACCAGAGTATGTAACATCTGACATTCTAATCAACGCAACTTTTGATATTGCTGGAAATTACATTAGTTCTTCTGCAAGAGGAACAATTGTATTTGAGAATGGAAGTTTCACAAGTACACATAATTCAGGAACAGTAGCTGGTGTTGGTGGAACATTTACTTCATCCGTTTCTGCTGTTGCTCAAAACATATTTAAAACAGCCAATCTAAACGGAAAACCAACATGGTTTAATCAATATTCTGTTTGGGGTAATCAAAGTAATGCAAACCCATATGCTCCAACATATCCACTTGAGATAGAAACAGCAGGTGTTTATACTGTCAGAGTATACGCAACAGGTACAGGAACAGTAAGTATCAATGGCACACAAATCATAAACGTTGCAGCAAGAAATACAGAATATACTTATAACTATACCGCAACAGTAGGAACAAAAACTTTAACTTGGTCTATTAACAATGCAGAATCCGTTGCAGGTTTTGCAATGACAATAACCGGACCTGATGGAACAATGTTTTGGAATACACAAACACCAAATGGTTTGAATTTTGATGCGATTGGTACAGAATACAAGATGCCTGATGGTGGGTCATATTTCATCGGCGTTACAAAGTTTCAGTTAGACAAAGCTGCAAGTAATATTGATGCATATTATACTGGTGCAACAATTACTGTGACATCTACTTATTTGTATGAATATAAGTTTGGTGCAATTTATGTTCCACCAAGACCAACGATAGGCGGTGATGGTGACGCAGGCTGGGTAGCATTGTGGCGTACACAAATGGCAACTTGGCAACCAATTTACGATGCGGCACAATCAATTAAAGACAAAACACTTATTTTAAGTGCTGTTGATACTGATTATGCAACAGTTACAGAATATGATGGCGAAACCCGCACAGTAACAGTTAATAAAGCACTAAAGATATCTTTTGGTAGAAGTGCTTCTGTTGGTAATATTACTGCAAAGTATTCTGTCAAAGGTCAGGCTGCAAGTTATGCAGATGTTATTCGTGAAGGTGATCGTCCTGCTTCTTTGACAACGGATGAAAAAGGTCAGTTTATTGCAATCTTTAATATACCAGGTTCCGTATTTCATATTGGCTCCCGTGTATTCCGCATAGACAACAGAAGTGGTGCAGGTGCACCAGAAACAGCAACAACATATGCTGAATCAACATTTGTTGCAGGTGCAATACAAACAACAAATTCTTCAAACTTCTCTCCATCTGTAGATTCTTCTTCTAAGAAATTTACACCACTAAGTTTGCAGACATACAATGTTGTTGAATCACAATCACCTAATGATCCAATTGCACAAACATTTATCATATCTAAAGAAAACTATCCAAACGGTGTTTTCTTAAGCTCTGTTAAACTGTTCTTTTCGCCATTCCCTGGTAACGTAAGACCAATACTTCCAATCACAGTTGGTATTGTCAATACATTAAATGGTCAACCAAACGGAAATACTCTAGATTATTCTAGAGTTACATTAGATGCAGACGATGTTGTAACTTCAAACAATCCACATTATTTGGATCCAACATCATATACTGAGTTTAAATTCCCAGCTCCAGTTTATGTGCAGTCTGGTGTTCTCTATGCAATATTGATTTCTGCTGGTACATCTGATTACTATGTGTACTATGCACAACAAAATCAAGTTGCTATTTCTTCTACTGCAAAAGCTTTGCCAACAGATGCAGCACCAAGTCAACCAACCAAAATTGGTGGTTCACCATATATTGGTGCTCTATTTGAATCACAGAACTCCATGACATGGACTGCTGATCAATCTAAAGACTTGATGTTTGTAATTGAGCAATGTGTATTTGATACAACAAAAACACCAAGATTGCAGTTTGTTACACCAGAAGGTTTACCAGCAAACAAATTAGGTTCAAGTGATGTTCTTTCTTCAATTGACAAAGAATTAATTTCAAATGCTGTTAATCAGAATGGTGCACCAACAAGTCCGATGCACGCTTTTAATTTAAGTACAACTGATTTTGTACCAACATTTACAAATATCAATTATACTTACAGTACAACATTGTCGAGTGATTTGAGTGTAACTGCACCAACATCTGTTACACCAGGTAAAATGGGAACACCATTACAAGATAACATCTATTTCTCAGATGGCCTTGGTGAACGTATTCTGAAAAAATCTTCAAGCAATTCTTTCCAATTGTTTGCAACACTTTCTTCTTCAGATCCAAATTTAAGCCCATTGTTGGCAGATGACGGACTATCTCTGTTCAATATTCAACAATATGTTAACAATCTTGGTATTGAAAGTGATTCGTTAATTAATATTGTTAATGGTGGTGCAAATTATAACGCAAATGCAACATCGATTACAGTAAGCGCACCAGATTTTGGTATAGACCGTGCTGTGCTCGACTTTACAACAAATACATCAACAGGTGCCATTGAAACTGTATTTGTAACATACCCTGGTTCAGGATATGCAAAAACACCTACAGTTTCTTTAGTTGATGCATCAGGAAATGGTTCAAATGCGATAGTAACTGTTGTTGGTGAAACTTCACCAGACGGTGGTCCTGCATTTGCAAAATATTTCACCAAGAAAGTCATTCTCACACCAGAAAATGATTCTGGCGATTTAAGAGTTTACTATACTGCTTACAAACCATTAGGTTCAGAAGTTTATGTGTATTACAAAATACAAAACCGTAATGACACAGAGCAATTTGAAGCACAAGAGTGGCAGCTCATGGCACCAGTAAATCTGACAACTTCATATTCAAAAGATAGAACAAATATGATTGAATATGAGGTTGGACCTGGTATGTGGGGTTTTGGTGCAAATAATAATATTTCTTATACAAGTACAAATGGTCAAGTATATACAGAATTCAGTCAGTTTGCAATCAAGATTGTCCTTGCAACATCAGACAGAACAAATGTACCATTTTTATCAGACATCCGAGCACTTGCTCTACCTTCAGGAATAGGACTATAATATGGCCTTGGTAAAAGTAACCGGAACCAATTTTATTCGTGACACAAAAAGTATGGCTATTATGAATACAGATGTTAATGAGAAGAATGAATATTATAATAAAGTCAAACTTTTGAGAGCACAAAAAGAGCAGATAAATAAGATGAATAGTGAAATTACAGAATTAAAGAATGATATTGGTGAAATCAAATCCTTAATACGTCTACTGATAGATAAACAATAATGGCAAATACCGTATCCGTTCTAAGTTACGCCAATACATTTGGCGATTGGATGATTAACACCAATGACATTGCTAACGAACTAAATCGTCTTAGCAAAGGTACCTACACAATGGAAGGTACACTTGTACTGAATGGTTCTGGTGTAGGTCTGCAAGTTTCTAATACCGCATTATTTACTGGTAATGTATTGATGACAGGACCAGGAACATCATTACAAGTTACAAATAGTGCAAATGTTGGTAACGATTTGACTGTTGCAGATACAATAACAGGAAATAATCTTGTCATAACGGGGTCTGTTGGTGGTACCGCAATCATACAATTTAGACAAAGAATTTTAGATGATGCTTTAGCAGTTTCAGTTGCTTTAAGTTAATATAGGAATATAAATGAATACTTTTAAATCATATCCTTCAAAAAATGTTACAACATCAGGTGCAACAGTATATACTGTGCCTGCATCGACACAAACAATAGGCGTTGGTTTGATTATTGCAAATACATCAAGAACACCATATGAAGCAAACGTTTTTATTACCCGTGAATCAATCGATTACTACATGGTTGCTAATGCCACAATTCCTGTTGGTGGTTCTCTTGTTGTCGCAGGTCTAGAACAAAAATTAGTTCTTCAGGCAGGAGATGCGGTTAAAGTTAAACCTTCTGCAAATAGTGCCTGCGATGTATTTTTATCAATTTTAGAAGTTGTACCAACTAACCAATAATAAAGGTTGACATGAGTTACATTGGCAATTCTAATATAGAAAACTGGATTACACCTGGAATAGAATTTTTTTCTGGTAATGGTGTAAGAACAGGATTTCAACTCACACGATATGTTGAATCTGAAAATGATGTTCAAGTGGTTGTTAATGGTCTTGTTGGTAATCCAGCAACGTACTATATTAATAGAGGAACAAATGAACTAACATTTTATACTGCACCAACAAATGGTTCAAATAATATTGTTGTTCGTTATCTTTCTAGACAAACATCTTTAATTGCTCCTGCTCAAGGCACAGTTTCTTATAGATCTCTAGCTATTGGTGCACCAGAATGGAATTCTCAAGGTGATGTTAATATTCTAAGGAATTTTACCGTTTATGGTAATTGGGCAAATGTAAATGTATTACACGCAAATTCGAATATCTACATCGATGGATATTATTATGGTAATGCATATACATTAACAGGCATTAATGCAGAGAGCATTGATCACAACATTGTTAGTCCAACTGTCCTTGGAACAGGTACCGCAAACGGAGATACATATTTAACGGGTGCTTCAACATATAGATATCTTTTGCAAACATCTTTTAGTGGTGGCAATACAGGTTTAACACCTTTGGTTGCAACAATAGGAAATGTTACACTAGGTGGTACACTAAGAACTGCAAATGGTGGAACAGGTTTAACATCTTTCGTTGCAAACACAGCTCTATATGCAATTAATGGTTCAACATTAACAACCGGCACACTACCTTCTGTTGCAGGTGGAACAGGATTAAGTAGCCCAACTGCAAATTCTGTTGTAATCACAAATGGTGCAAGTCCTTATTCTACTGTTGCACCAGGCACAGCAAACAATATTCTTGTTTCAAATGGAACAAATTGGGTATCAGGCAATGTGCTAGATTACGGAATTGCAACAACACAACTTGCTGGTGGTGGCCGAGGAACAAAAATAACATCAAGCACAACATATACCGTACCACAAGGTATCAGAAACTTAAAAGTTACTTGCGTTGGTGGTGGTGGAGGTTTTGCAGTTTCACCTAATCTATTATATGGTTCCCGTGGAGGTAACGGTGGAATAGCTGTTAAATATATTACAGGTTTAAATGGTGGTGAAAATGTTGTTGTTACGATTGGCACAAAAGGTGCATCAATCAATGCATACTCTGGAACAGCAAATACCGGAGGCACAACATCTTTCGGTGCATACTGTACTGCAACTGGTGGTTCTGGTGGTTATTATGATTATTGGGGTGTTGCTCAAGATGGCGGAGATGGATTGGGTGCCACAGGAGATTTCAATATAACAGGACAATCATTCAAACCTGCTGGTTCATTGTTCTCTTATGGTCAAGGTGATCATCGGCCAGATGCAGCATCTATACCTGATGGAATGGTTCTGATAGAATACTAAAGGCAAATAAATGACAAAAGCAGCAAATCTAGCCAATTTAGCAAGTAATACAAATTTTGGTATTTTAAATATCTGGCGTGGTGGTACTGGTAGAGATGCCTATCATGCAAATGGTGCTTTGCACTTTACCACAGGCAACAATATTATACAAGTTGGAACATTACCAACAAATATTGGAGGAACAGGCCTGGCGTCTTTCAATGTCGGCGGTGCGATCTACGCTCTGACAACAGGCAGTTTGACATCCAACACACTTCCTGTCACTTCTGGAGGGACTGGCGGTTCAGAGTTAGCAAACAATTGTATTTTAATTGGCAGAGGCCTCAATCCGGTAGATACCATTGCTCCAGGATCACCAAATAATGTGATTGTTTCTGATGGTACAAAATGGTATTCGGCAAATGCCACAACCCGTGGCATTGGTATTATTCCAAGACCTGCAGCTGCTAATAATATCCTTGTAGATACTGGCAATGATTGGATCAGTTATCCATCTTACGGATTGTTTTTACATCCAGGCACAGCAAACAGCACATATGTTTCAAATGGAACAGCATGGATTTCTAGAACATATGATTATTTTGATTGGTACAATCAAGGATTATTTGGTTATCAACAAACATTAACTGATAGAACTGGTGTTAGAGCACTCGGCACATCGTATACAAATTCTACAAACAAACCAATGATTGTTAGTTTTGTTTGGGCATCAACAACAAGTGCTTCCGCAATAACTGTTACTGCTAACGTTGGTGCCGTAACTATTGCAAGTAATACCATAAGAAATTCTGGAGATAGACAATCAATATCATTTCTTGTCCCAGCATCAAATACATATTCTATAGTCACTAACAATGCTGGAAACACATCAGTAGTATCTTGGGCGGAGTATAACTAATGAAAGCTTTAATATCACCTAATGAAGTTGTTAAAGATCCTAGAGTACAAGAAAATCCACCAGTAATTGGAAAAAGAGTTGTTCAAGTTGTAGAAGATGGACAAGAATTTCCTGTTGGAGAACCTCTTTTCTGGATTGAATGTTTAAGTTCAACACATCCAGGCACATCTTACTATGATTCGGTTGAAGCGGTAGTAAAACCCTTTCCTCCAAAAACACAATAAATATTTGAGAAAATAAAGGAACTATTTTGAGTTACATCGGCGCAAAACCATTAATAGCAGAATATTACTACGATTCTTTTAGTGGAAACGGCGTATTAGATTCATTTGTGACAACAATTGAACCTGGTTCTCCTGTTTCAGCTATCGTTGTTATAGATGGAGCTGTTATCAGTCCAGAAGATTATTATTTCGATGGAACTTATATAAAATTTGCCACACCACCTGCAGCTGGCACAAGTAATATTCAAATAAGATACCTTGCTATTCCAGCTTCAGGCATCGCAGCACCAAAAACATTTAGACAAGTAGCTGAATATTATGCCACTTCTGGACAAACACTTTTTCCAGTTCAAAGGTATGATTTAGGTTATGTTGATGTTTATGTTAACGGTGTTCAATTAGGCAATCTAGATTATCAAGCTTCTGATGGTGAAAATATAATTCTTCAAGTACCGGCCAGAGAAAATGATTTTGTAAGAATAGTAACAGCATATAACACATTATTAGCACGACAAGTTATTAATGCAACACCTGATTCGGTGTTAGTTGGTAATGGTTTAAATCCATTAAAAGAAGTAACACCTGGTGCTGCAAACAATATTCTGATGTATTCTGCCGTTAATGGTAATACATGGATATCACAAAGTTCTGTTTTCAATTATGCTGGTTATGTTTCGGGTGATGTTTTACCAACAACTGCCAATACTTATGATTTAGGTTCTGCAAATAGTCCTTTTCATTCTGTTTATGTTGGTCCCGGATCTGTTTATATTGGAAATGCAGCTATCAAATTAGTTGACGGTTCTATAAAAATTGACAATGCCGCATTACAAATTGGTGATCTCAATGTAACAGGAAATTTAATTGTTGAAGGCACCACAACAGAAATTCTAACTTCATCAATTACAGCCAATGACACATTGATGTATCTTGGTGCAAATAATTATTATTCAGACACACATGATATTGGATTTGTAAGTAACTATAATGATGGCGCAACAAATCGTCATGCTGGTTTTTTTAGAAAATCTGGAACTACAGATTTTTATGCATTTTATAATTATGAACCAGAAGTTGATTCAAATAATAATATTGACATTAATCATGCTTCTTTTAGATCAGCTAATATTAATGCAGGAAATATTTACGCATCAGGAAATCTTTTTTCAAATGGTGTAAATATTACAAATGTAACCAGTCAATTGATTACTGGTAACACACCACCAACAACAGTTGTTACTTATGTTAATAGTGCAATTATAACTGCATTATCTAATATTCCAGAACCATTAGGTGCAAATTCTGCTGTTCGTTTATCTGATCTTGTTTCTTTACCTTCTGATTTGTTTATCAATGTATTAGGTTCTCTTGATATTCAGCTGACTGCTACAAATGCATTAGATGGAAGTGTTACACAAGCAGGCGCACCATCATATATTTACAATCAAACTAATGCCAGCATCACCGGTCAAGCAAACACAATTGGCCAAAATTATAGCGTCATTAATTCTACATATAATACAACGGGTGGCGGTGGTTATAGAGCTATAATTACAATGCGTATAGATGTTGCCAATGCAGCCGGTCTATCAAATACACGATATATTGCTGGTAGAGTTGAAAATGAAGCAAATACAAGACCAGATTGGAAAGGCAATTACGATTTCCAAGCTTTCTCTGCATTGTTTAAAATATACGAAATTAACTTTTGGGATTATCCATGGTTGAGCGGTTCTTCACCAGGAAGTTCTACAAAAGGTACAGGCGCAACTATGGCATTTTATGTTAATATGACACCAGTTACAACAGATTTTACAAGTCCTTATTGGGGTCACTACAATATTGAATGTAATGTGTATGCAGTTGCTACATACCACAATGCAAATATTGGTGCCCGTTGGTTTGGACTTGCAACCAAGAAAAGAAACTTATATTTGAATTTAGGTTATAATCCATAATTGATTGAAAGTACATTATGAAAAATAGGATGTTTTCGTTGCCATACACACCTGGCATAATTGATGTTATTGAAGAATTACCAACAAAAAGAATTAATGACATATATTTCTCTGATAATGCATTTGGCTCAGCCAGAGCTTTATCACTTAAGCCTGAAAATTATTCAGAGCTTTATGAACTTAGAGAAAAATATGGTATCAAGTTACAATATTTAATTAATGGTAATTATTATTCGAATGAGTTTTATGAAGAATTAGATAAAGTTCTTGCTCACATAAAACAAGTTGATCCTGACATAGTTTGCATGAACAACACTTATGTAATGAGAGATCATCTTTTTATGAGCGCTCTCAGGAATGTGAGAAATGATGGTAAACCATTAGAAGTAAAGAATTCAGTTAATAACATACCAAGAACACTTAAAGATGTGATGTTTTTGGTTGAAGTTTTGTCTATTCGCAGTATTATTGTAGATCGTTCACTTAACCGTAATTTAGATGAGTTGAAAAAGATCCGAGAATATTGTAATAGTCTGAATATACCAATTACCATGTTGATAAATGAAGGTTGTATTGTGGATTGTTTGTGGAAGAATATAGATGACATGATGATTGCTCAAACCAATGAGAAATCAAATATGAAAGTCATCAATATTGTACACCAAAAGTTAGGTTGTACGGATTACTTTGAGGAAAAGCCTCAGCAATACTTAAAAACTGCTTTTACTCTACCAAATAATTTACAGAAGTTTGATGATTTAGTTGATATATATAAACTTGCTGGTCGTGGTGTTCCAATTGAAAAATGGCTTAAATTGACCAAAGCTTATATGTATGAAGATAGTAGTGCTCAATTAAAAGACCTATTTTCAACTAAACCGCCAAATATATTGATGAACACTTCTGCGGATGAATTGACTGATGTAGGATTTAATAAAGTTACAGAAAATTGTAAAAATGTTTGTGGTACAGAATGTACTTTATGTGATGATGTATTAATTAAATTGTTTCCAAGGTTAAAAAGGTAAAAAATGTCACAATTTGAACAAGTTACGGAAATTGCTGTTGAACAACAGTATGATCCAAGAAAAAATTATACTGTATATGTTAATCCAGAAAATAGACATATTACTGGTTTTGTTGGTTTCATTGTTCCTGTTGAAGGACTGAACGATGGTGCTGGATGGCCTTCATACCACCTTCAGAACTTAACAAAAGAAGAATATACTATGTTAAGTATGAGTATTAACAATAAAGAAATGATGGCTTTTTTAGATAATGACAATAGAACTGTGCATTTAAAACAATTACAGGTAGAATTGCTTGACCACACATATTATGACACAAACCTGAAGAAGATATATGGTGAAAACAATCGCATTACCTTGAAAGTTGGTGTTTATGATGAAAACCATAATATTTGTGAAGAAATTCAAAATATAAGAATTAAAAACAACACAACAGGTGACAATTCTGATACCATTTCTATCAATGGTCTAGGTGCATCTCAAAAATCAACATATGTGGTAAATGGTGCTACTTGTACTTTTGATCTACTAAGAGAAGGACCAGCTGCTTTGTCAATTAAAGCAACCGTACCAGGTGTCGATTACTTGTGGTTAAATGTTTTTCCACAGTTATTATGTTTGAATGAAGAACATTTGGCAAATCTTCATTCCTGGATAGAAACTCAAGAAACCTAAAATTTCGAAAATTTTCGTTCCGGCCCAAAAAAACTCCGGACGCTTTCCTGGTCTTAAAAAAGCGATTTTACTCCTGGCGTCCTAATGGCAACTAAATAGTCCAGAAGGTTTTTTTAATGAGGAAACAATGCCAGCTGCATACTCCAACCTATTCGCCGAACAAGGCTCGACTTTTACAATAACAATAACGGTCGATGACGCCTACAATCAAAATTATGACTTGACTGGTTATACAGCAAATAGCCAGATTCGTAAGTCATATTACTCTGCAAACGCAACAGCAACCTTTTCGACATCTATAAATGTGTCTGAAGGTACCATTACACTTACACTACCTGCAACTGTGACAGCAAATATTGCTCCTGGTCGTTATGTTTATGACACTATCATTAGAGAAAGTGCAAATAATACAACAACTAGGATCTTGGAGGGAATCTTTGAGGTTTCTCCAGCTGTCACAAGGTAGAAAATGTCATCAAACATTCGTGTCAAAATCACACCAACTAGTTTATCTACCGTAAAAGTAGAAGTTAAAGATACCAAGGCAAAGGTATCTACCATATCATATGGCAGTAGAACATTGAAATCTCTGACTGATATGGACACAACTCAACTGGCCAATAATTCCGTAATTGTATACAATGCAAACACAGGTAAGTTTGAAACCATTCCTGTGTCAACATTCTTGTCACAGATTAGTGGCACGGATTCTGGAAGATACTAATGGCCGATCAGATTCTTCGTTCATATAGTAATACAGCACCAGCTTTTCTAGAAGATGGCCAGTTAGCTTATTCTTTTGTATCCAATACACTATACATTGGTAAATCTGTAAATGGTGTCAATTCTGTTGTTGAGATTATTGATTCTGATATATCCAGAGATTTACAGATAGTATTCAATGCAGCCAATAATGCACAAAATACTGCAACTCTAGCTTCAGTTAACACAGTAACATTAAAAGTAGAAGTTGATGCAGTTGAAGCCAATATAGGTTATCTTTTTGGCATACAAACAACTCAAAATAATAGCATTACTTTTGCCAGCAACAAAGCAAATTCTGCATACGATTTGGCCAATGCAGCCAACATTCTTGCAACTTCGGCTGCAGCCAATGGAATATCTGCAAATGTAGCCGCACAAGCCGCACTATCTATTGCAAATGCAGCTAACACAGTTGCATATTCTGCATCAGCCAACACAGTAACATTACAACCTCTGGTGTCTGGTGCAGTATCAGACATAACTGTTCTGTATGGCATCGATGCAACACAGAACACCAGACTAGGTCATGTAGAACTAGCCGCAGCCAATGCTTATACACAAGCAAATACTGCAAATACGATTGCATACTCTGCTTCAGCCAATACTATTGCACTTCAGCCATCTGTTGCATCTGCATTTGATAAGGCTAATACCGCATCGGCAAATACATTGTACTTACAAGGTGGTTTAGACCGTGCGAATGTCAACATAGAAAGATTAAACAATCTAAATGACTGGCAGAACACTCAGATAAGCCAAACTAGTACCAGATTAGATGCAGCTTTCACCAAAGCAAATTCCACATCTTCAATTTCTCAAGCATCTTTCAATCAAGCCAATAGTGCAGCCAATTTGGCAAACTATTTACAAGGTGCATTGAATACGGCTAATGCAAATATTGATGTTGTTTCATTAATAAATATTTCACAAAACACCCGTGTAACTGGTCTATCAGACAGATTAGATGCGGCCTATGCAGCAGCCAATACTGCACAAACAATATCTCAACTGGCATTTAATGCAGCCAATGCAACAAATGTATCTGCAAATATTTCTTACTTGCAAGGTGCGATCAATGCTGCAAATGCAAATATTTCTATATTGTTTGCTACTAATACCACACAAAACAATAATATTAATGCAGTATCATCTAGAGTATCTACAGTATTTGACCGTGCCAACGATGCGTTCCTTCTTGCTTTTGGTGCAGACAATACCGCTATAGATGCTTCTTTAAAAGGTCAGTATTTACAAGGTGCATTAAACACAGCCAATTCTTCTATATCATATCAAGCTGGCGTTAATACAACACAGAATACCAGAATATCAGCAATTGATAATTATTCACAGTCGGCATACGCAAGAGCAAACTCTACAATAACATATTCACAATTAGCTTTTGGACAAGCTAATACTGCACTTACAGAAGCATTTGAAGCTCAAGCACAAAATATTATACAAGATGATGAAATTCTTCATATAAGAGGTATAGCACAAGCCGCATATGATTATGCAAACAATTACACATATAATCCAGCTGCTTTCAATAAAGCAAATGCAGCCACAGATTCAGCACAATCAGCATTTAATAAAGCCAACTCTGCAAATTCATTAGCGCAAGCCGCTTTCAATAAAGCAAATGGCGTAACAACAATTACAGGAAATAATACTTGGGTTCAATATAACAATAATGGTATTTTTGGTAGTTCTGCAAATTTAAGATTTGATTCTTCAACAAATACATTATTTGTTCCAAATATTAATGTTGGTTCAGGAATGCTCAACATTGATGGAAGTATTGAACTTGATGGTGATATATCTCCAAAGGTACTAGGCCAAAATTTAGGTGACATATCACATCATTGGTATAATCTTTATATTGATGGTGGAATATATGCTGATGGTTCTTTTGGTCAAATGGGCCAAATTCTATCGACAGATGGTTTTGGAACATTAAGATGGGTTGATGCAAATAATATTGTTGTTTCTTCTGGTGCATTGGCAAACGTTGATGTTACTGTTTATAATGTTGACCCTTGGGCTCGATCAAGAGTAAATGCAACAAGTATAACAGCAAATTCGGCACTTAATATTGCACAAGCTGCATATGCAAAATCAAATAGTGTTTATCAAATAGATACTGTTGCACGAACAGACATTGCTTATCTAACTAATTATTCTCAAGCAAGTTTTTCAAAATCTAATGATGCAACAATATTAGCTCAAGCAGCATTTGACAAAGCTAATTCCGCTAATGTTACCATATCTTCTACAGATAGTTACGCAAGATCAAAAGCTAATGGTGCTTATGATAGAGCAAACTCTGCAATAACTTATACTGATTTGGTATTCAGCAGAACTAATTCTGCATTTTCTCATGCACAGGCTGCGTTTAATAAAGCCAATACTGTACAAGTAACGGCACAATTAGCTTTTGATAAAGCCAATTCTCAACAATCAGCAATTAATTCCGCTTTCAATAAAGCAAATCTTGCAATCTCTACAGTAGAGTCTTTTGCAGGCACCATTAATGATATCAATAGTCAGATACAATATCAATCTAATGTTGATGGTACACAGAATAATAGAATCTCACAAGCATTAGCCTTAGCTCAACAAGCAATTGATGCCACTTTACCAAACAATGTTGATCAGTATGCAAGAAATACTGCAAACTCATCCTTTAACTATGCGGCCGCAGCTTTTGATAGTGCAAATGTGGCATACGGTTATGCTGCACAAGCCTTAATTGATGCAACAACAGCATTAAGTCAGACTACAAATGCTGTTCAAAGACCAGGTGATACAATGACCGGAACATTGAGAATAGCTGGTGGTTTTCCATCTGTAAATACAAATTCTGGAGATTTAATACTCGCTGGTGGAGCTGGTGTGGCTGGTGCAATTTTCGCAGGATCATTATATTCCACAGATTATGGTGGCATAATTGATGCAGGGACTTTTTAATAAATACCATAGAATCTATGCAAGGATAGAAAATGGCCAATACAAGAATTCAGATAAAACGATCACTAGTCACTAGTACACCCACATCTTTATCACCTGGTGAACTGGCGTATTCCTATGCTTCAAATACCTTGTTTATTGGTACTACCGGTGGTGGTCCAATAGCGATTGGTGGTACTTCTATAGCAGACATTGGAACGGCAACAGCTGCAAATGCATTTAATACATTAGTTAAAAGAGATGCAAATGGTGCATTTTATGGTAGATTATATGGTAATTCAAACACCGCAACTGCATTAGAAACAGGCAGAAACTTCTCCATAGGTGGTGAAGTTATTGCATCAGCTGTATCATTTGATGGTACAGGAGCCGTAGCACTTTCTGCAAATCTTTCAAATGTAACAACCGCAGGAACATTTGGTTCTGGCACATCGATTCCAACAATTACTGTTGCTGCAAATGGTCGTATTACAAGTGTTACAACAAATCCAATTTCAACATCCTTTACTTTGAATGGTGACTCAGGAACAAGTGAAGTTTCTGGCGGCGATACACTTACTGTAATTGGTGGTGAAGGTATTACAAGTAATGTTGGTCTTGATAATGTAACATTAAGTGTTGATAATACCGTTGTTCGTGCAAACACTTCAGGTGGCGAACAGATAATCAATACTAGTTTAAGAATTGCCGCAGATAAAGATTTAGTTGTTACTGGTAACTTAACCGTATTGGGTAACTCAACAGTAATTGAAACAAGTACATTAAGACTTGAAGATTCATTAATATTTTTAGCTGGCAATAATTATACTACTGACACAGTAGACATTGGCTTTATTGCTCACCATGGTGGCATAGGAGTAAATTCACATACTGGTTTCTTTAGAAGTGCCACAAACCAAGAATATTATGTATTTGCTGACTATGATCCAGAAATAAATTCAAATAATACAATTGACACTTCACACGCTACTTTTGCAAAGGCAAATGTCAATGCCAATTACTTCAAAGGTAATGTAATTGCAACAACAATTTCTTCTGGTTCTTTAGCTTTAAGCACAGCACTACCTGTAGGGTCTGGTGGTACAGGAACAAATACATTTTCAGCTGGACAAATTGTTATTGGTGATGGAACTAATGCATTAAAGTCTTTAGCCAATTCTTTATTCACACTAACAGGACCAACTTTAGGAAATAACAGAACAATATCGGCATTAACAGTTGATGATTATGGTAGAGCTACATCCGCAACTGTAGAAAATATTGCAATTGACACCTCTCAATTAATTTCTGGTGTTCTTCCTTATGCTCGTGGTGGTACCGGTTCTTCTTCTTATACTACAGGTGGTATATTAATTGCTGGCGCAGAAGGATTTTCTTCTCTTGCAAACACAACTTATACACTAACAGGTTCTCTTGCCACAAACAATACAATAACTTCTGTAACTGTTGATGCTTATGGTAGATTAACTGCTGCAACAGGTTCAGCAATATCAGGTTTAACAGTTCCACAAGGTGGTACAGGATTTGCATCTGCAACTACAAAAGGTATCATATATGGAAATGGAACAGGAGCATTACAAGTTACAGCAGCTGCAGGAGCTGAAGGCGCTGATCAAGATTGGTCAAGTCAAATATTAACCGTAAATTCTTCTGGAACTCCTGTTTGGTCCACAACATTAGAGGGTGGAACATTCTAATATATAATTGTTTAATGAATAGGAGTTTGTTATGGAAAATGATAAGTATATTAATTATTACATTGATATTTTGGCTAGTACTTTAAATGATGCTTTGTTGAGAAATATATCATTACAAGCTAACGAAAGAATTAGCAAAGAAGTAATTGAAACATATGAATTTCAGTTAAAAAACTTTGATGAAGAACTTCAAACACTAAAAACAAATAAAAACAATTTTGAAACTCAAGAAATAAAATCTTTAAAAGATGCTGTTAATGAGTTAACAAAAAAACTTGAAGCTATCAAAGATAAAGAAACTGAATATGATAAAACAAAACATCAAGTAGAACATATTAAAACTTTTAGGTCTGAATTATCTAAAGCACAAAAGACCATTGAAGAAAAAGATGAAGTTATTGCCAAATTAAATAAAAAAATTGAATATTTACAATTAACTCCTGCTCAAAGACGTAAAGTTGATTCTCCAAAAGCAAAAGAAGTTGTTGAAGAATCATCTATAAATAAAGAAAATACGAAAGACGGTGGAAGTTTTTAGTAAATGGCAAATACAAAAATTCGTTTAAAAAGCTCTGGCGTAACAGGAAATATACCGTCAAGTCTACAGTTTGGAGAATTAGCTCTTAACTATGCTGACGGTAAATTATTTTTTAAGAGAGCTAATAATCAAATATCATCATTTGATCTGGATCTGGTTGGCATACAACCAGACTCTTTTGCCACAATCAATTCAAACTCAACATTAATACTTGCAACTTCACCAACGGATACTTTAAGTATTGTTGCAGGTAATAATGTAAGCATCTCAACAAACTCATCATCAAAAACAATAACTATCAATGCTCTTTCTGATGATATAGATCAGATTGTAAGAGACATTGCAAATACAATTGCAGCCAATACTGTTTATACACAAGGTGTTGATGCGGCACAAAATACAAGAATCAATGCGGCATTTGCTGCAGCCAATGTTGGTAATACATTTGTAAGTTCTGGCGGCACAGTTACAGGAAATGTTACTATAACTGGTACTTTAACTGTAGGTGATGATTTCATAATTGAAGGTAACACCACATATACAAATACCAACAGTTTACAGATTGATAATCCAATAATATTTTTAGCAAACAACAATGTTTTAGGTGATACTTTTGATATTGGATTTGTTGGACTCTATAATAATGGTGCAAATTCTTATACTGGTTTGTTTAGAGATCCAAATCTAGATGAATATTTTCTATTCAGAGATTACACACAAACAGTTCAAGCAAATACATTAATTAATATTAATGATGCGTCTTTTATAAAAGCCAATTTAATTGCTGGTTACATTAAAGCAAATTTAATTTCTGAAACGGCAACTGTTGCTGGCGTAAATATATTAGATTTTCTGAATCAAATTTCTTCTAATACCGTTTACAATCGGGGTGTAGATCTACATCAAAATAATGTAATACAAACCGTATTTTCTGTTGCAAATACAGCATCGGCTAATACTGTTTATACACAAGGCGTAGATGCATATCAAAACAATATAATATCTTCCACAACAACAAGATTAAATGCTGCTTTTGCTGCGGCGAATGTAGGCAATAATTTTGTTAACAATGGTGGCACCATTAACGGTGATGTTTCAATAACGGAAAATTTGACTGTAACAGGAAATTTAACAGTTCTTGGTACCGAAGTAACTTTAAATACAGCAAGTATAGACATCGATGCATCACTATTACTTCTTGCAAACAACAATACATTAAGTGATGCTATAGATTTTGGTTTTGTTGGAACATATAATGATGGTACAGTTCGTAAAGCAGGATTATTTAGAGATCCAAATTTAAAAGAATTTTTATTTTTTGATGGTTACACACCAGGTGTAACTTCTAATTCTTTAATTGATTTGAACGACAGTAGTTTTAGTCGTGCAAATATTCAAGCAGATTATTTTAAAGGCAATTTAATTGCAACATCTGTCATTGTAAATGGTATCGATTTAACCGATAAATTAAATTCTCTAACATCTAACACCATCTATACTCAAGGTGTTGATACATGGCAAAATACCAGAATTGCAGCAGTAGATTCATATGCTGATGGTGCATACACTCAAGCAATTGCAGCGAATAATTTAGCACAGTCTGCATTTAATAAAGCCAATAATGCAATAGATCAGTACTCTAGAGATACAGCCAACTCTGCTTCTTCAAATACCGTTTACACTCAAGGTGTAGATGCGACACAGAATACTAGGATTACAGCAGTAGATTCATATGCAGGCGGTGCTTATACACAGGCCAATGCTGCAAACAATTTGGCACAATCTGCTTTCAATAAAGCAAATACAAATGCAGCTGATATTGCCGTAATACAAGGTGTAGACACCACACAAAACACCAGAATACAAGCTGCATTTGATAAGGCAAATAATGCCAGTCCAATGCTCAAAGTTGCTTCTATAGACAGTTCAAATGTTTATAGTAATATTGTTTCTAATGTTTCTACAATTGCATTTGATACATTTACTGGTTTCCATGTCTATGATATGGGAGAAGGTAATGTAAAGATTTCTTTAGGCAGTACATTCTCAACATGGAATGTTGTTGGTCAAGGTGATCTTAATGCGGTTGGTGATGATATTATCCGTATCAATGGTGCAAATGGTATTGTAATAACAACCAATCCGTCTGATACACCATATAAGAGCATCACATTTAATGGTAAAACAATATTTGATAAAGCCAATTCTGCTTACAACATGGCAGAAGCCGCTGATATATTGGCATCAAAATTAGCAGAAGTCAATATAACACAAAATACCTATATTCAGGCATCATTTGATAAAGCAAACTCTGCTAATGTACTAGCACAAGCCGCATTTAATAAAGCAAATACTGGTGGTGAATATGCAATTGACAACGTTGCTAGATTAACAGCCAACTCAGCAAGTGCAAACACAATTTATACTCAAGGTGTAGATACTTGGCAAAATACCAGAATTATAGCCATAAATTCTTACGCTAATAGTTCATATGCTCAGGCAAATTTGGCATATGCGGTTGCATCCGATGCTTTATCTGTTTGGTCTCCAACTGCAACGCTTGCTCAAAATGCTTATGACAAAGCCAACTCTGCAAATTCATTAGCGCAAGCTGCTTTTAATGCTGCAAATAATATTAATGTAGGTTCTTCTGTTGATCAATATGCCAGAAATACAGCAAACTCAGCATCGTCCAACACAATCATAATTCAAGGTGTCGATAACACTCAGAATACCAGATTAGATGCAATTAATAATTATTCCTTTGGTGCATATGCTCAGGCCAATTCTGCAAATGTTCTTGCACAAGCTTCATTCAATACTGCCAATACAAAATTAAATTCTTCTGGTGGTACAATCTCAGGTGACTTAACAGTTACAGGAAATTTATTTGTTTCTGGAAACACAACAACTTATACTTCAAATAATGTTGTTATCAATGATCCTATTATTCTTCTTGCAAACAATAACACAGGTAATGCACTCGATATTGGTTTTGTTGCACATTATATAGAAAGTGATACTCTTAAACATACCGGTCTCATTAAAGATGTTTCTACAAATACTTGGTATTTGTTAGATAATTATACGCCAGAAATTCAAGGTACTAATCTATTAGATCCAAATCATGCATCACTTAGAATTTCAACATTAAAAGCTAATTTAATTAGTAATTCTGTTTTCATTAATGGTTATGATGTATTAGCTTATACTCAAGCTGCATTTAATCAAGCAAATACTGGTGGTGGAGGTGGTGTAGTATCTCTTGGTGGTTTTGCACCTAATAATGTACTGACGGTTAATTCTGCTGGATATATTGCCAACAATGCCAATCTAAATTATTATACATCTAATAATACACTAGTAGTTACGGGTAATGTTGTTGGTGGAGGCATCAGATCAACCAGTTCTGCTACTGCACCATTGAATCCTGTTGTTGGTGATATATGGTATAAAACAACCACAGATGTTATGTATCGTTATACATCGGATGGTACAAATGCATACTGGTTAGACATTACAGGATCTTCTGTAAGATTAGATACTGGTATAATTAGTGCAGGTGGTATAAAGGTAACAGACACATTTATTGCAACTGCAAATCAGACTACATTTACAACTAGCCAAGGTTATGATGTAAATGCTTTAGATGTTTACTACAACGGTGTTAAATTAATTAAAGATAGCGACTATACTGCTTCTGACGGTTTAACGGTAGTATTAACATCACCAGCAACTGCATATGCTACTATACAATTAGTTGCTTGGTCATCACCTATAAATATATTAAGTCCATTTTTGTTGATGGGTGCTTAAAGGATAACAAATGGGAATTTCATACAAAGTTTTAGGACAAATAAATCCAACTGCTAATGTGGCTAACACAATATATACTGTACCTAGTGCAACTTCAGCCGTGGTCAGTACAGTAACCATATGCAATCTTTCAAGTTCATCTGGTGCCTTTAGTGTGGCAGTTAGGCCAAGCGGAGAAACATTAGCTAACAAACACTACATTGCATACAATACAACTGTACCAGCAAATGATATGGTTGCTATGACTCTTGGTATAACACTTGCAAACTCAGATGTTTTAACCTGTAATTCATCTTCAAATAATATTAGTTTTAGTGCGTTTGGTAGTGAGATTAATTAATGTCATTAAAAACAGCAAGCCAGAATCGTGTTTCCAATTTTACATTCACCAATAGCAGAACAGGTGGTGGAGGTATTGGTGCTGGCTCTGTAGCAATTACATCAATTATTGTTACTGATAGTAATTTTAATAATTTAGATGATACTGCTGTAGCAACAACTAATTCATATATAAAGATTGTTGGAACAGGTTTTAATTCTTCTGCAAATGTATTTGTTTCTGGTTCAAAAGTTGTTTCGGCAAATGTAACATATGTAAACTCAACAGAGCTTCGTGTTGCATTACCAACTGCATCTGGACTTGGTAACACAAACATATTTGTTTTTAATCCTGATAATTCAGGTGCAATTTGGGCACCAGGTTTATTAGTAAGTGGTACTCCAGATTTTACTCAAACATCTTATGTCACAACAACACCATTAACGGTTTCTGTTCAACTTGTTGGAACAGGTGACGCACCATTGACTTATGAATTGCAATCTGGTAGTACATTACCTGCCGGATTATCTTTATCTTCTTCAGGATTAATATCTGGTTCAACCGTAGACGGAATTTATCAATTTACAGTTATTATTTCTGATGCACAATTACAATCTTTTCAGTTTCTGATTACATTAACTGTAACTTCTACAGATGAATACTTCAACAGAACAGTATTAGCAATTAATGGAGATAGTAATAGTTTTGTTACAGATGTATCTCCAAATGGTTTTTCTGCAACTATTAGTGGTGATACCAAACCTCACACCTTTAGTCCATACGATACAAATTGGAGTAATTATTTTGATGGTACGGGAGATTATCTTATTACCACTGGTGGCGTAACTAATGCAGGAACAGGTGATGTTTGTGTAGAAGCATGGGTGTATTACACAGGCACATTCTCTGATTACTCATTTATTTTTGATAGTCGTAGTGGAAGTTCTCCATTCACAGATGGATTTAATATCTCTATAAACATCACAAACGGTTATTTTTACTTGGGACAAGACGTCCAAAACTTAATGACAAGTATTGTTTGCACTAAAAACACTTGGTTTCACGTTTGTGCTACAAGACAGAGTGGAGTGTTTAGGTTGTTTGTTAATGGCGTATTGGGTGGTACTTTCACATCATCTTCAAATCTTTCAAGCACAACAAATAGAGTAGGTGCTAGTTACGGAAACGTATATTTTTGGAATGGAAACATTTCAAACCTTCGGTCGGTAAAGGGTTCGGTTCCAGCCGCGTACCAAACATCAAGCACAACTGTTGGCGCAACCATATTTTTGCCACCCACGGCACCGTTAACCAACATAACTAACACCTCGTTGCTGACCTGTCAATCAAATCGTTTGATTGACAATTCTACTAATGCTTTTACTATAACTAAAAACGGTGATGTTAAAGTTTTAACATTTGGTCCTTTTACAGAAACAGATACTACAACAGGATCAGGTTTCTTTGATGGTTCTGGTGATTATATAACTATTGCGGACAATGCTGCTTTAGAACCTAGCAATCTAGATTGGACAATAGAGGCATGGATATATCCAACATCTAATGCAAGTAATACATATTATGCGTGGTTTAGTAAAAATGGAACAGGTTATGGTGCCTTTTACTTTGCTCAACGCAATCTTGGATTTTATATCTTTTTAAGTTATACTGGATCAGCTTGGGATGTACATGGCGTAAATAGTAATTATTCATGTGGTACAATGACATTGAACGCATGGAATCACGTTGCAATAACAAGATCTGGACAAACTGTAAGAGGATTTTTAAATGGTGTTCTAGGAACAACTATAACATTATCAAGTGCAGGTGTGTCTTTAGTTGATCAGGCTAATCCTTTAATGCTTGGAGCACAAAGCAACGGAGGAGAACCAGTAGCAGGTTATATGTCTAATTTTAGATATGTTAGAGGTACTTCTCTTTACACATCAAATTTTACTCCTCCCACATCTCAATTAACAGCCGTTGCAAATACTGCGGTGTTAACATTACAAAATTTTCAATCAATTAATAACCATACATTTATTGATGAATCTGCGTTAAGAAATAATGTAACACGAAATGGTAATCCTTCAATGGGATCATTTTCTCCGTTTAGTCCAGCAAGATGGAGTAATTTCTTTGATGGATCTGGAGATACATTAACCTTATCTAGAACAGTTCTAACAGATTTAAGCGCTGCCAGTGCTTGGACAATAGAATTTTGGGCATTTAAAACAGCTACTTCTGCCGCAGCATATAGTCTGATTATGTCTACTGACGCAAGTGGAAATAGTAACGGATCAGTTTTCTCATTAAATAATACAAATTTTGTGGTTGGTGGTCAAGGTCATGCAGGATTCCCGCAATTAAGCACGCCAGCTAATTCAACTTCAGTTAACAGATGGCATCATATTGCAATAGTTAAAAACTCTGGAACTCTAAAGATATACATCGATGGGGTTGAGAGAGCTTCAAATACACAGTCTACTACTTTTCCGAACGTCGCAGATTTAATGCTTGGTAATAGAAGCAGTGCAGATCTTCCTTTTACTGGGTATATTAGTAATTTACGTGTTGTAAATGGAACTGCTGTTTATACATCTGCATTTACTCCACCAACTTCTGAATTAACAGCGATTGCAAATACATCTTTGTTGATGTGCCAATCTAATAGATTTAAAGATTATTCTAGTAATAATTTTACTATTACTAGAAACGGTGATACTAAAGTTGTTAATTTTTCTCCATTTAAGCCAACCGATGTATATTCTTTGGCAACACATGGTGGATCTGCATACTTTGATGGATCAGATTACTTACAGACAAATAGTACAGATAGTGGATTAATAACAACTGGACCTTTTACTATAGAACTGTGGATATATCCTCTATCATTAAACACCAATATAATGTCAAGATTTTATTGGCAAACTGGAGACAATGGAGGTTGGTTTTTAAACATCAACACCAGTGGTTTTATAGGATTTAGTTACTCTACTGGTGTATGGAATTCCCATGGTGGAACAACTGCTACATCTAATCCAATAAAAATTAATGAATGGAGTCACATAGCAATAACAAGAGATTCAAGCAATACGCTTAGAATTTTTGTCAATGGACTTTCTTCTGTAACTCCAATAACATTAGCACAAAGTTTGGACACATATAGAGTTCAACAATCATCATTACAACCAAGAACATTTAAAGTCGCTGTTGGTGGTCCATATGATGGAGCATTAAGTGGTTATTACACAGGATATATTTCATCAGTTAAAATACAAACTGGTGTTGCAAAATACACTGCTGACTTCACCCCAGCACTTCAAACATTTCCAAATGACTCTGGTATTAATTATCTATCTAATATGAACACTATGGGAATAGTTGATATAACTTCTCGCAATGTTATGGAAACTGTTGGTAATGTTAGTTTAAATTCCACTAAAAAATTTGGCACAGGTTCATTAACATTTGATGGTTCTGGAGATTATATTTTTAGTCGAGCTTTAGATATTTTTACATTATCAGGAGATTTTACTATTGAAGGGTGGGCTTATTTGAATGCTACTGGTAATTACAGACTTTGTACTTTAGGAGATTCTGTTGGTGCTTCTGGTATTGAAATATATGTATCAGGAGGTAATTGGACAGTATATAGTAGTGGCGCAATAAGAATAACAGGAGCAGCTGCTACAAGACAAACTTGGATTCATATTGCTGTAGTAAGATCTGGATCTACTGTAACACTATATGTAAACGGTACAGCCTCTGGTAGCACATGGTCTTCTTCATCTACATTTAGCGGTGCTTGTTATATTGGCGCAGAATTTTACAATGGATCTGTTACAGCAGACACCAATGGTTATATTGATGATCTCCGTATCACTAGATTTGCTAGATATACTGCAAACTTTACTGCACCAACATTAACATTTTTAACACAATAAAAGAGAAAAACTATGGTTAGTCGAGCAAGAGATTTGGCAGATTTAATTAAAGCAAATTCTTCTATTAGTGTACCTAGTGGAAATACTGCACAACGACCAACAGGTGTACCTAATTATTTTCGTTACAATACACAAACTTCTGGTTTTGAAGGATTTACAACTGATTGGGGTGCAATTGCAGGTACCAGCAATGAAATTGGTGTTGGAATGTCTTTGTACTCTAATGTTTCTTCTTTTCCTGCATCTGCTAATGTAGGCCAACAAGCTTTTGCAACAGATACAAGTAGCGTTTATATTTGGAATGGTACAGTTTGGTATCTAATATCTACTGCTACAACACCAACTGGTGCACCAGCAATAACAATAGGACCAAATTCTTCTTATCGTTTATCGACAGATGGAACACCAACAGTCATTACTCTAACTGCTGTTGATCCAGAAGGTTCAAATGTTATATGGAGTTACGCAGTCACCGGTGGTTCATTAGCAAACACAGCAACAATATCACAACTTAATAATGTATTTACAATTACACCATCAACAGAAGCAAACAATGCTGGTGTATTTGTTGTTACATTTACTGCATCAGACGGATCTAATATATCAATTGCAAGAACAACAATAAGATTAAGTTTTGTTCTTTTAGATTATGCGGTTGGTTTTAGACTGACAGGACAATCAACTGTGCCTTTTATAAGCGGTTCTCAAGCAAATGCACAATTTGGAAGAAGAATTACTGCACACAATGGAAAATTAGCAATAACAGGTTTATCTCAACACGCAAATTCTTTTGTATCAGTTGCTAATTATACTTATGGCGTTACTGTAGCTCCAAATACATCTATTTACATATATGAAACATCAGATTATGGAAATCCAACTTTTTTATATAAAATTGGTCTTCCTTCTGGTGTTAGCGTATGGCCAGTTATTGGTCCGGGCACGCCCGTGGGAGGATATCAACGTGGTATTTATTGGGGATTAGGTATAGGTGGAATAATGCTTTCCTATAATACATTAATATCTTCAGTAAATTATTTGATTGGCCAATATTCTGATGGATCTGGTGCTATATATTATGGAAAATCTTTTTTGGTTTTTCAAAAAAATAGTGCAAATAATGATTGGTCACAAACACAGTATATGTATGTACCACAATCAACATACACATATGAAGCATATAGTACTGTATTAAATGAATCTTGTCCAATGTCTGTAAGTAATGACGGTTTAATTATGCTTATTGGAAATTCTTCTGCCGTTTCTATCTACAGAAGAGCGAATACAAATGCAAATACTTGGTCTCACGTATCAACATTGAGTAGTGGCAATATAGGTAGTTCAACCAATGCTAGTGGTGTTGCAAGCGGTGGATCATTGCATTTTAAAGGTGCAAAGATATCTAATACAGGAAAACACATTGCGTTATATTCAAATGAGAATGATACAACTACACCATCGGTAACTGATGGTGGTAGAATTATAATATTAACTAACAGTAATCCAACAACAAATGGAACAAGTTGGACAAAAACATTTGATCGTTCACCTGTAACAGGAAATTCTACAACAATATCAGTTCAAGTTTCTTGTCATGAAGATGAAGAAGATATTTTTTATGGACTTTATCAAAGATCCAACTCATCACTTAGTACATTAGAGATGTTAAAATATGATAATTTTTCAGGTACATGGACTTTAAAACAATATGATTCTTATGGTGGTAAAATATTAAGTAGTAGTATTTCAACACCAGGATCTTTAAATTATTTTTCTGCATTTCCTCCTGCTAGTGGGTATTCAAATGTTGCTTTTGGATCTATTAGAGCAGAATCACATACAGGTTTACCATCATTTGTTGTTATCAGAGGAGAAAATGGAGATATTTCTTCAACATCAAATACTTCTTTTGTAAGTACTGCAAATAGTTATTGGATAACTCCTCATTTATTACCAAACCAAGCAGTAGAATCAATTGCTGGCCAAGATCCAAGTCTTATCCAAGATGTCACAACGGGTGAAGTGTATGTATCTTTACCAAATGCAAATTATCCTGATGCAAATTCAGGAATAGTTTTAAAATATACACCGGCATTTGCAAATGGTGCGGTAGATTACATACAATCCTATGAAAAAATTGTTGTAGGAAATACTGCTAGCGGTAATGTTACAGTAGTTGTTCCATATGGCATAAGATATCTACATGGAGTTTGTGTTGGTGCTGGTGGTACAGGTGTTACTGTTGGTCCACCACATCAATATGGAGGTGGAGGAGCATTGAAATGGGTTTCAAATTATCCAGTAAATCAAGGTGATATTATAACATTAAGAGCCGGTGTTTCACAAAATACTCCTGGTGTATATGCAAATAGTAACTCTAGTATTTACATAAATGGCCAAAGAATTATTGAAGCTGGAGGCGGTTCATCAAATATGCTTGGAGGCCGAGCTTTAACTGGAGTTATGCCTGTTGGTGCTATAACAAGCGGCGGCAACGGAGGAGGAGGATCAGGACAATATGGTTACGGTGGCGCCGGAGGTTATAATGGTGATGGAGGAACTTATGGTGGTGCTGGCCCTACTGGTGGTGCTGGATCATCAGGAATATATTATTCAACTGGTGGTGGCGTTGCTTTATATGGTATATCAAATACTGGAGATTCAGGTGGAGTAAAAGATGGTAGTGTAGCTAATATACCAAGTCCATATAATGTTACTTTTGGATATGGAGCGAATATCATCGAATCTAATCAAGTTGGCGGAACAGGTGCAGTAAGACTTTTACTAGGAGATTCTTTTGTGTTTGCAAATACTGCTGCAAATACAAGTGTTTTTGTACGCCCAATTGGCTATTTGGGATCTGAATAAATACTATATTATACAAGGAGATTGTAAAGATGGCTCATTTTGCGAAAGTTACAAGTGGTACAGTAACACAAGTTATTGTTGCCGAAAATGATGGAAAATATTATAGATGGAATGAAGAAACGACCAGTTGGTCAGAAGTTGTAACATCAGAATAAAAAAATAAATGTCTTTTCCAAGTTCACCTACTAATGGCCAACAGGCCACACTAAATGGAATTCTATATGAATATTCAAGTTCGGAAGGAACTTGGACTAGGATAGGCACAACTATTTCTGGATCAATAGATAATGTTGCAAGAATTCTGGCAGCAACAGCAAGTGCAAATTCAATCTACACACAAGGTGTAGTTGCATCACAGAATACAAAAATTCAAGCTGCCTTTGATCAAGCTAATACTGCATCTTCAAATACAATCTATACACAAGGTGTTGATGTTTGGCAAAATACAAGAATCACATCTGTAGATTCTTTTGCACAGGCAGCTTATAATCAGGCAAATTCTGCTGCGGCCGCATCACCAGATCAAGTTGCTAGAGATACAGCCAATACTGCGGCATCAAATACAGTCATACTTCAAGGTGTTAATACTGCTCAAAATACCAGAATTACTTTTGTTGAAGGACATTCACAAGCAGCATTTACTCAAGCTAATCTTGCATTAGCCACAGGTATTGCAATACAAGATGAAGTTAATATAATTAAAAATGTTAACATCACTCAAAATACAAGAATACAAGCAGCTTTCGATAAAGCCAATACAGGTGGTGGAATAACATCTTTAGGTGGTTTTGCAGCCAATAATGTATTAACTGTAAATTCTGCCGGATATATTTCAAACACAGCCAATTTAAATTTCTACAATTCAAATAATACTTTAGTTGTTACAGGCAATGTTGTTGGTGGTGGTATAAGATCAACAACCTCAGAGAATCCTCCTGATAATCCAGTTATTGGTGATATATGGTATGAAACTGGTACAGATGTTATCTATCGTTACACAAATGATGGTGGTAGCAGTTATTGGATAGATGTTTCTGGTCCAGAATTTTCAGGTTCTTCACCTGCACACCGTTCAATTGCAGAATTTGTAGCTACTGCAAATCAAAATTCATTCTCTACAGTTTATAATGTTAATAGTGTTGATGTTCTTAGAAATGGTTTAAGATTACCTTCTACCGATTATGTTGCAAATAATGGTACTTCAATAATATTAGACACACCATGTAATGCAAATGATGTAGTAACAATAATTAATTTCTATACCACATCATTAAATGTTGTATTGACGGCAAATACAAGACCTTCTGGAATAGCAAACGGAACAATACTTTGGAATTCAGCAAATAATGTATTAGAAACTTATACAGGAATTGCATGGGCAACTCTTGCTTCACAAAATTATACCATTCAATATTTAATTGTTGCTGGCGGCGGAGGTGGTGGTCCCATTGGAGGAGGTGGTGGAGCAGGAGGATTAATTACTGGATCTTCTACAGTTTTTCCAAATGACACTTATACTTTTGTTATTGGTGCTGGTGGAAATTCAGGAACAAGTGCAACAAGAGCAACCAATGGTTCGAACACAACTGCTTTCTTAACAACCGCTTTAGGTGGCGGTGGCGGCGGTAATCATGTTCTTAATACCACTTCAAATGCTGGTTTATCTGGTGGTTCAGGTGGAGGTGGTGCAGATAATGGTGCTGTTGGTGGTTCCGGAACTGCTGGACAAGGCAACGCTGGAGGAACAGGTGTTGCTGGAACACCAGGTTCACAACGAATTGGTGGAGGTGGAGGTGGAGCAGGAACAGCTGGATCTACGGCAGCTTCTGGTGGTCATGGCGGCGAAGGTTATTTGTGGTTAGATGGATATTACTATTCTGGCGGTGGTGGTGCTGGAGGACACGATTCCTCAACAGGCGGCAATGGCGGCCTTGGTGGTGGCGGCGGCGGTTCAGTATCTTCTGGAACTGGCGGCACCGGTGGTGGATCCGCCAGAAATAACGGTTCAAACGGAGCTGCTGGAGGAAACCTAAGAGGCGGTAATGGTGGAGCTGGAACTGGCGGTGGTGGTGGCGGTTGTTCTTGGTCGGCGCCAACAATTGCAGCACAAGGTGGATCAGGCACAGTAATTGTTCGTTACTCTGGTAATGCAAGAGGAACAGGTGGAACTATTAGTTCGAGTGGAGGATTTACTTATCATGTGTTTACATCTTCAGGCACATTTACAGCTTAATAAATATTTTAATTAAATAAAAAACAAATGTCTTTTCCTTTATCTCCTTCAAATAATGAAATAGCTATCGTAAATGGTATACGATATACCTATTCGTCATCAAAAAGAGCTTGGAAAAAAGTAACTGTTTCTGTAGGATCTTCTGAAGGAGGCGTAGTATCTCTTGGTGGTTTTTCAGCCAATAATGTATTAACTGTAAACACGGCAGGTTACATTGCCAATAATGCAAATTTAAACTATTATACATCCAACAATACTTTAATTGTTACTGGTAATGTTGTTGGTGGTGGCGTAAGATCAACATCGTCTATAAATGCTCCAACAAATCCAATAGTTGGTGATATATGGTACAAAACAGATACGGATGTTATGTATCGTTATACTAATGATGGCAGTGAAAATTATTGGATAGATATTTCTAGTTCAGCAACAACAGAATCACTACCATCTTATAGATCGATTGTAGAATTTGTAGCTACCGCAAATCAAAATACATTTTCGGTAAATTATAGTGTTGATAATATGGATGTTCTTAGAAATGGTTTAAGATTATCGACATTTGATTATGTAGCAAACAATGGTACAACAATATTATTAAATAATCCTTGCAAAGCAAATGATATTGTTACAGTAATTAATTTTTTTACAACATCTTATAATACAGTTTTATCTTTTAGTGGTCGACCATCTGGTGTTGCTAATGGAACAATTATTTGGAATACAGCTAATAGCACATTAGAAGTATGGAAAGGCACAAGTTGGACAACAATCGCATAACTTTTTCTAAAATAATTATAGTGTAAATATGTCTACTAATATTTCATTACTTGCTGATTTGGCAACTTATTCTTCCAATCTTACTACGATTGCAATAACTGGAGGTGGTGGCGGCGCATCGGTCACTACATCTGCAAATGCTCCCTCTACTCCAAGCACCGGAGATCTGTGGTATAAAACTACAGATAGCTCTTTAAATGTCTATGAGAATAGTGTTTGGAATAGGGTTGGTGGGTCAACCACAATAAGGACAGTAGAGACATTTACCGCTACTGCCAATCAAACTACATTTACACCATCAACAAATTACAGTTATGTTGATGTTTATAAAAACAATGTTCGTGTTCCAACAAACCAATATACCGCAACAAATGGCGTTAACATCGTGTTGGCGACAGGTGCCACCGCTAATGATGTAATCGAAATTTATGCTTATGCTACAATAGGTGGAACAGCTCAGGGAACAGGTGGTCTTTCTATCGTTTCCGTTGTAGTTACAGATGTTTCTGGTACACCACTTGGATACGCAGGTTTTGCTGAAGTTGGTGGCGGATATGTTAAAATTACAGGAACTGGGTTTAGTTCTGGTATATCAGCAACCATCGGTGGAACAGCAGCATTAAGTACAGTTTATAATAGTCCAACTGAGGTTATTGTTAGAGTGCCACCAAAATCATATGGTTCTTATGGAATAACTTTAACTGATCTATTAGGATTTACTGTATCATTAACTAATGCAGTTATCTATTATCCTGCTGCTACTTGGGTTACAAATAATTCGTTACCAGATATAGCAATGGATATTCCAGTTTCTATCCAGTTGCAAGCAGTTGGTGGGACTGCATTTGCGTTGGCTGGTGCTAGCACACTGCCTGCTGGTTTAACATTGAACACGGTAAGTGGTTTAATAAGTGGAACACTAACAGTATTTTCTGGCGATTCTTTCTCAACTTCGTTTGTTGTCAATGTAACCAATAACGTAGGGGTCACTACTTCAAGAACATTTACTTTGTTCGCTAATGCTGCTCGTTATGAAACTGCTGTTATCGAAGGTAGTACCGCCATCAATCGCTACTGGATATTTGAAAATCCAGGAGTATTACATAGATTTGATCCACCACACTTTGGCAATTATGATATTTTATTGGTTGGCGGTGGTGGTTCTGGAGGATCTCCAGGTGGTGGAGGTGGTGCAGGTGGTGTCGCCGAAAAACTTAATACAATATTAAATTCAACATCTAGTGTATACTATCGGAAAGTATCGCAGATATCAATTATTTCTGGTGGTACTGGATATGTATCGGCACCAACAGTAGTTATTACTCCTGTTACGGGAAATATTCCAACAATAGCAGCAACTGCAACAGCGACAATTTCTGGTGGAGCAATCACCTCAATTTCTGTTACAAATAATGGCTCTGGATATACTTCCGCCCCACTTATATCATTTACTGGTGGTAGTGGAACAGGTGCTACAGCAACAGCAGTATTAGGCGGTAATACAATAAAAGAAATAAATGTAGGTGCTGGTGGTGTTAATTCTAGTGGTGGTAATACCAAAATTACAAAAAATGCATTACCAGTTGAATGGATAGGTTATGGCGGTGGTAAGGGTGGTAATGGTGGAGCAGCTGGATCTTCAGGTGGTTCTGGTGGTGGTGCTGGAACATCATCGTCAAATCAATCAGCTGGCGGTTCTGCAACTCAACCAGGAAGTGTGACTGGTGGATATGGTAATGCTGGTGGCAATGGTTATGATGGTGGTGCAACCACAAAAGGTGGTGGTGGAGGTGCAAACACTGCTGGTGGAAACTGGACAACTGCAGGTGCTCCTGGTGCTGGTAGATTAATGACTGGATGGGAAATTCGAGGAACTAATGCAAATAATACTCTAATAGGAATCAGAGGATATTATGGTGGCGGTGGTGGCAGTGCTGATGCAATTACTAATGCCGTAGGTGGTGGTGGTTCTGGATCAACAGCTGGTATTGCTAAAACTGGTGGCGGTGGTGGGGGATCATCTGCTAATGGTGGTTCAGGCATTCTAATTATCAAACAAAAATATGGATATGATGCAGATATACTTTTAGCAGGTGGTGGAGGTAGTGGAGGCACAAATAGTGCAGGTGGTAATAAAGGTGGCGGCGGTGGAGCTGGAGCATTAGTTTATACAATTAATAATCAATTTAATGTATTACCTGGAGAAACGTATACAGCAACTATTGGTGGTGGAGGCAGCAATTCAACTTTAGCACACGCTAATTATACACTAACTGCATATGCTGGTGGTGTAGGAGGAACTGGAACTGCTACTGGTAACCCTGGTGGTTCTGGTGGAGGCGGAGGTGGATGGCAAAACAATGGTACCTCAGGCGGAGCTTCTACACAGGAATCTAACGTTGGATATGGACATGGACATAATGGCGGTCCTGGTGGCGTACCAAACGCTAGTATAGGAGGTGGTGGAGGTGGTGCTGGAGGAGTTGGTGGCGTGGGAACAGGTGGTGTAGGAATAACCTGGTTAAATGGAAACACATATTGTACGGGTGGACCTGGGGATGCCGTTGCTGCCGGTGCAGTAAATACTGGTAATGGCGGATCAACTTCCGCAAGTGGTGCAGGTAATAGTCCAGGAACAGCAGGTGGTTCTGGTATCTTTATTATAAGATATGCTGGTCCACAACGTGGTTCTGGTGGCACAATAACATCAGTTGATGGTTACACGTATCATACCTTTACAACATCTGGCGTATTTACTGGATAGATATGGTTATTTGGAACCTGAATAAATAGTTTATTGTTGATATTTTTTAAGGAGATTTTATAAAATGGCACACTTTGCAAAAGTATCTGGAGGAACAGTAATACAAGTTATTGTTGCTGAGCCAGAATTTTTTAATACATTTGTTGATACATCACCTGGTGAATGGATTCAAACATCTTATAATACCAGAGGTGGTGTTCACTATAATCCAAACACGAATACTCCATCGGAAGACCAAACAAAAGCATTAAGAAAAAATTATGCTGGTATTGGTTACACTTATGATAGAGAGCGTGATGCATTTATTCCACCAAAACCGTTTAATTCTTGGAATTTAAATGAAACATCTTGCCTGTGGGAACCACCAACACCATATCCAGATGATGGAGAAAGATATACCTGGAATGAAGAAACAACAAGTTGGACACAAGTAGAGACACCAGCTTAATAAAAAACTATGTCTTTTCCATCATCACCAGTTAACACTCAAGTAGCTATTATAAATGGTGTTCGATATGTCTATTCTTCTTCATTAAGAACATGGACAAAAATTGCAACTCCAAATATAGATCAATATGCTAGAAACGTTGCCAATTCTGCATACACTAAAGCTGTTTCTGGTGGTGTAAATCTAGACACATATAGTTTTACTGGAGATGGAACTACAGTAAATTATAATTTACCAAAAACACCAAATAATGAAAATCAAATTATTGTTGCGCTAGAAGGTGTTGTACAATTTAAAAATACTTATTCTGTTGTAGGAAATACTTTAACTTTTTCAACTGCTCCTTACAATGGTTATAACTTTGAAGTGACAGTATTTGATTCACCAGCAATTTCAGAATTATCTGTTGGTGTATCATCTGCAACTACCGGATCATCTCCATCTATTGGCAAAACTATTGCTTTGACAATGATACTAGGATAAGGAACTAAAATGGCTAACCCAAATATAGTAAACACTTCAATAATGTTTGGAAAAACATCAGTATTGCTTGTAAACAATACTTTTTCCACTTTAGTTACCAACTCTGCAAATTCTGGAAAAATTATTAAAGTTAGCGCACTTTATATTGCTAATATGAATACTGCAAATTCAGGTAATGTTACATTAGATTTGTTTAGAAGTAATATATCTTATCCCATAATGGCCAATACTAACGTACCAGCTGCGTCTACAGTTGATTTTGTTAATAAACTAATTTATTTGGAAGAAGGCGATACGATTAGAGTATTTTCAAATACAAATAATATGTTTAATGCTACGATTTCTTATGAGGAAATAAGTTAATGCCAATCAGCATTACTGGTTTATCAAAGTTAAAAGAAAATACTCCATTAAGAACATTACCTGCAAAAGAAGAAAGAATAAGTTTAAGTTTTAATATATCTTATAATTAGAAAAAAAAATGGCATTCACTCAAATAAAAACTAATTTAATTGCTAATAGTGCAATTACACAAGAAAAAATAGATCCATTAGTTGAATTGGGTGGTGGTTCTTCTGTTACAACTTCAAATACTGCACCCGTTTCACCTTCTTCTGGTGATATGTGGTACAATACAACAAATGGTAAATTATTCGTTTACTATAATTCTAATTGGGTAGAAGGACAATCAACAAATCAAGGTATTGGATCTAGAGTTGTTGATGTCTATACTGCTTCTGCAAATCAAGTTACATTTACCACATCATCTGGTTATACTGTTGGTTATGTTGATGTGTATATCAATGGTATTAAAATACTGCCGGCAGATTTTACAGCAACAAATGCAACAACAGTTATTTTAGAAGAAGTGTCAGATGCAAATGATGAAGTTGTTATTATTTCTTGGACATTACAACCAGGAGTAGCATCATTTACATCAGATATTTTTACTGCAAACGGTGCTCAGACAGCATTTACATTATCTACTACACCATCTTCAAAAAATCAAACATCAGTAGTTATTGACGGTGTTACACAAGTAAGAGATACATATTCTGTTAATGGCAGTTTATTAACTTTTTCTGAAACTCCATTAAGCAATTCTGTTATTGAGGTTACAACCGCAAGATCAGTAGCTAATCTTATAAGTTATAATGATTTAGCTGACAAACCAGATTTATCAAACATTTCTGCTGGAGTTAAAATATCCAACATACAAGTTACCAATAGTGGTGGCACAGTTTTGGATGATACCGCTGTAGATACAGCAGGTGGTTACATACTATTAACTGGATCTGGATTTGCTTCTGGTTGTCAAGTTATTATTAATAATGTGCCTGCTACATCAACGACATTTGTTAATTCAACCACAGTAAGAGCACAGTTACCAGCTACTGCTGCTGGAACTTATATTGTTTATTTGATCAATAGCGATGGTGGTGTTGGAATCCGTGTCAACGGAGTTACATTCTCTGCATCTCCAGGATGGCAAACTTCTTCTAGTCTTTCTGGAAATGTTGATGATGCTATCTCAATACAATTAATTGCTACTGAAGCAACAGTATTCGCATTACAAGCAGGAAGCACATTACCTACTGGATTAACATTATCTTCTGGTGGATTAATTTCTGGAACTGTAACTGGATTGGTAGAAGAAACAATTTACTCATTTACAGTTGTTGCTACTGATGCTCAAAATCAAGAAAGCCCGAGAACATTTAGCATTACTATAACTGTTGGTGACGCATATTTCAACAGAACAGTACTGGCAATTAATGCTGATGTTGGTAACACCTTTGCGAGTGATGCATCTTCTAATAATTTTGCAATTACGGTAGCTGGAGATACAAGACCATTTTCTTTTAGCCCGTACAATACAAACTGGAGTAATTACTTTGATGGGAGTGGAGATTGCTTACAAACAACGGCATTAAATATAAGCAGTGGAAATTTTACAATAGAAGCGTGGGTTAATTTAACTACTATGCCAACAACAGATAGTTGGCCAGGAAGTTATTCTAATTGGATGGTAATTGTTGGTGTTGGGTCAGCGAATTTGGGAGATGGGTGGCAATTTCGTATTGGACAAACTACTTTAGCATTTGGTACAAACAGTGATACTACAGCAGTAAGCGGAACTCATGGTATTACAGCTGGTTCTTGGAACCACTTGGCTTGTGTGAGAAATGGAAATGTGTATACGCTTTATGTAAATGGGGTTTCTGTAGCAACAGCAACATATACAGCCAACCAACCTGGAACAGGAGCTTTTACATGGGTGGGTAGTGAAACTAACCAAGGTGCTTATTTAAATGGTTATATTAGTAATTTAAGGATTTTAGCGGGAACATCTTTTTATACTACTAATTTTACACCTCCAACATCACCACTTACTGCTATAACAAATACTTCTTTATTGACTTGCCAATCAAATCGCCTCATTGATAACTCCACTAATGCTTTTACTATCACTAAAAACGGTGATGTTAAAGTTTCTGCATCTGGTCCGTTTACAGAAACAGATACTACGACAGGATCAGGTTATTTTGATGGGGCGGGGGATTACCTAACCGTCGCTGATAGCGCAACACTTGAGCCAGGCAGTTCTAACTTCACCATTGAGTGCTGGATATACCCAACAGCAACAGGCTCATTCTTGGGCGTATTTAGCAAGCGGACAAACAATGCAACAGATTACTCGCCAATACAAATTTTGATTAACAGCGGAACAATGACATTGTTTGCTTCAACTACAGGGTCATCTTGGGCAGTTAATGTAAACGCATCCACTAGTCCACCGCTAAACGCATGGTCACATATTGCAGTAGTGCGAAACGGGACGGCATCAAACAACTTGGTGCTTTACTTAAACGGAGTTTCTGTTGCGACGGGAAGCGTTAGCAATACGGCACTAGTAAATAATTCCGGTGCTTGGGCTATAGCTGCTGACTCTGATGATGGGGGCGGTAACTTTGCTGGATATATTTCTGGATTCAGATATGTGCTTGGTTCTGCGGTTTACACGGCTACATTCACACCACCTACCGCTCCATTAACTGCTGTTGCTAACACCCAAATTCTTACACTACAAACTCGTCAGCCAGTTAACAATCATAGTTTTATTGATGCATCTAGAAATAATCTTTTAGTAACTAAAGTTGGTAATGCATCTCAAGGATCATTCTCACCATTTAGTCCAGGAGGATGGAGTAATTATTTTGATGGTACAGGTGATTATTTAAACGTATCATATCTTTCTAGTAACTTTGGTACTGGTGATTTTACAGTAGAGGTATATGTTTATCTAACGAGATATGATGTTGATGGCAATAATATAATAGATACAAGATCAGCAGCAGCAGCTAATCCGTTTGTTTTTGGTATAATTACAACTGGTGCATATTATTACAACGGTACGACATATAGTTCTTCTACAGTAGTTCCTTTAAATACTTGGGTCCATTTAGCTATATGTAGATCTGGAACTACGATTAAGATCTTTCAAAATGGTATAGAAACCCTATCAAGAACAGATGGTTCTAATTTAACGGGTACTAGTACTGGCAGCATAACTATCGGTAGAGCAGTACAAGGAGTCGCACATTTAAATGGATATCTTTCTAATTTAAGAATAGTGAAAGGTACAGCTGTTTATACTACTAACTTTACTCCACCAACTTCAGAATTAACTGCTATTGCTAATACTTCTTTGTTGATGTGTCAGTCTAATAGATTTATTGATAACTCTACAAATAATTTTACCATCACTAAAAACGGTGACGCTGCAGTAGTTAACTTTTCTCCATTTAAACCAACAGCAAACTATTCTAGAACGACACATGGCGGTAGTGTTTATTTTGATGGTAGCGGTGATAGTGTTGACTTAACACTTGCAGATTCAAATATCGCGATTGTTGGTAATAGGGTAGGAACTACACAATTCGTTTGGACGATTGAGGCATGGATATATCCATTAAGTAACGCATTTACGATTATACAAAGAGCAAGCAATAGTGTTGGAGCCATTGAGTGGTATTGGTATCATGATAGTACTAATGGATTAATGTGGCACCACCGCGATTATGGCAGCAATGATCGGTTTGCATATGCAAACATAGTGTTGAAACAAAAACAATGGTATCATATTGTCCAGCAAAAAGAAGACAACAGTACATGGGTTTTTTATGTTAATGGAGTGAAATGTAATACTACATACGGTGCTGGTGGAAGCCCTAATGCTTATGGAGACGTTAACCTAGTTAATGGAAATTTAACTAAAATTGGTGCTTCTACGACAGGTCCTGCTGGAGCTTTCTATATGTCTGACTTTATGTTCACTAGAAATATTCGATATTCTGGAAATAATATTACATTACCTACATCTCCAACAACTGCTAACAGTTATACTAGTTTATTGCTTAATTATAATAATGCTGGCATCGTAGATGTTTCCTCTCGCAATGTTCTAGAAACTGTTGGTGGCGCAGGAATAACCACATTAACTAAAAAATACGGTACAGGTTCTATGTATTTTGATGGTGTAGATGATAATGTTGTCATTCCTTATGATGAAAAATTTTCTCTAGGTACAACAGATTTTACTGTTGAGGGGTGGTTTAATTTTGCAAATATTAATACTAATTATAGAATGCTTGTACTTTTAGGAGATGGTGCCAATGGTGGTAGTGTTTATCATGGATGGTCTTTAGGTTATTTGGGTTCTGAAGGATCAAATCAAATTATATTTAAAAGATATGATGGAACTGATTATAGCTATACAACTACTGGGGTTACTATTTCAGCTAATACATGGTATCACATTGCTGTATCTAGATATAATAGCGTATTAAAAATATTTGTTGATGGGGTTAGTTATCATTCAAGTAATGTTACAACATCGTTTAATGCTGTCAATACAAACCCATTACGAATAGGTCTTGGATATCTTGGTCCTGCGGCAGGATATGGTGGTCCAAGATATTGGAATGGCTACATTGATGATCTTCGTATAACTAGAGGAGTTGCTCGTTACACAGCAAACTTTACCCCACCAACTGGCACATTCTTAGTTAGATAACTATGGCACTCACTAAAATTACATCTAATGTTATTGCTAATAATGCAGTAACGCAGTCTAAAATAGATTCAAGTGTTGAACTTGGTGGGGGTGGAATAAAAATATCCAACATACAAGTTACCAATAGTGGTGGCACAGTTTTGGATGATACCGCTGTAGATACAGCAGGTGGTTACATACTATTAACTGGATCTGGATTTGCTTCTGGTTGTCAGGTTTTAATCAACAACGTTCTCGCGACATCAACTACATTTATAAATTCAACCACAGTAAGAGCACAGTTACCAGCTACTGCTGCTGGAACTTATATTGTTTATTTGGCTAATACAGATGGAAGTGTTGGTATTCGAGTAAATGGAGTTACATTCTCTGCTAACCCAAGCTGGCAGACTTCTTCTAGTCTTTCTGGAAATGTTGATGATGCTATCTCAATACAACTAAGTGCAACTGAAGCAACATTATTTGCATTGCAATCTGGAAGTACATTACCTGCAGGATTAACATTATCATCAGGTGGATTAATTTCTGGAACCGTGACAGGTTTATCAGAAGAAACAGTTTATTCTTTTACAGTTATTGCTTCTGATGCTGAAAATCAAGAAAGCCCAAGAACATTTAGTATTACTATAACTGTTGGAGAACAATATTTCAACAGAACAGTATTGGCAATTAATGCAGATGCAAACACTTTTGTTACAGATGCATCATCAAATAACTTTGCAATAACAGTAAACGGTGATACTAAACCATCAGCATTTAGTCCATACAATACAAATTGGAGTAATTATTTTGATGGCACAGGTGATTACTTAAATCAAAGCACTAACAGATTTTTAGATGGTTCTACTTGGACGGTTGAGGGGTGGGTTTATACCTCGGACACAACTGCAACAATAGCAGCTCAATATGTTGCAAGTGGAGGGCAATTTAGTTCAAGAACAATATTAGGTATATCCTCTGGTTTAATATACATATTTCAAGCGGGATCATCTGTCAGCGGCACAACCAACATAAGCAATAACCAATGGTACCATATTGCTTATGTAAGAAACGGCTCTACGGTCAAAGCTTATGTAAATGGAATATTAGAGGCAACTTTTAGTGGATTTATAAATCCGTCTCTTACCACTACAACGTTCTTCTACGACGGGTTTAATTCAGGACAAGAATTACTTGGTTATTTTAGTAATCTTAGAGTGACCACTACAGAAGTTTACGCTTCTAATTTTACTCCACCAACATCTCCTTTGACTGCTATAACTGGCACCGCACTACTGACCTGCCAAAGCAATCGCCTCATTGATAACTCTACTAATAATTTTACCATTACTAAAAATGGTGATGTTAAAATTTCTGCATTTGGTCCGTTCACAGAAACAGATACTACGACAGGATCAGGTTATTTTGATGGCACAGGAGATTATCTTTCTGCACCAAGTAGTAATAATTTTGGTTTTGGAACTGGCGATTTTACTATTGAGTGCTGGGTCTACCCATTAGCAAGCACAGCCCAACGATTGTTGTTCGGTGGTGGGGATATGAATA
>Ga0315903_10000325_pt1 | contig 70779 bp, 67 predicted proteins | sample LakEriMetagenome_7_FD_203524 | JGI IMG/M metagenome (GOLD analysis project Ga0315903, IMG submission 203524) | Freshwater fungal communities from buoy surface, Lake Erie, Ohio, United States - Buoy 2 MA119 | ecosystem: Environmental > Aquatic > Freshwater > Lake | place: USA: Lake Erie, Ohio... | reverse complement strand
ATCAGGGAGGACCACTTTTCAGGGGGCAGGCCACGAGGCTAAAAGCGCTTTCGCATTATATTGGTCCATGGGTGTCAAAATCTGACGTTCTGTAAGGGTTTTTGTGAGCCGCAGAATAGTTCTCCCTGCCATAAAACTGACCCCTTTGCTAACGTCACCCTATGAAAGAGCCTACTTGGACGGTCGTTCGGTAGAGGTGGTTGCGGGCCCCCGCAACCAAACATCAACAAGCCCCTGAGTTTTCAGGGGCTTTTTCTTTGATTGGCGTGCGTATGCGCAGCCTTTGCTCAGTCGCTTCGTTTCGCGCTGGCGCCCTTCGGCTTCGACCGGCTACCATGACCGCCGACGGCGCGCGCGACCTTAAGATCGTGCGGCGTTCCATGGGGAAACATGTTTATGTCGTTCATCCCGCGTGAGTCTGGCGCCAGCGTGCTACGGCCTGCGCGAAGGATTGAGCTTCGCGGCCTCCGCCCTCGCGCGTGAGGCGAAGGACGTCGTGCAGGATGGCGCTCTTGCGACCGACCCTGTGCGCGTCAGCGCGACGGGAATGCGCATAAAGCCGGCGGAGGCCGGCGACGAGGGAGGACGACGTGACGACAGCTGCGAATGCAGCGCCGCGCCTGCGCGGCGCGGCGGTGATTGATCAGATGAAAAAGGCCGGCGTTCGCTACGTCCTGTCCGTGCCGGACTTGCACACTTCGCTCGGGCTTCTGATGCCGATCGCGCAGGATCCGGATTTCGAACTCATCCGCGTCTGCAAGGAGGATGAGTGCCTCGGCATCGCCGCGGGCCTCACCTATGGCGACCAGCGCGCCGCGATCCTCGTGCAGTACACGGGCTTCCTCTATGCGATGAACGCCATTCGCGGCGTGGCCGTGCAGCAGAAACTTCCCATCGTGCTGATGATCGGCCTTCTGGGGAAAGAGCCTGGCGTGGCGCCTGCTGACTCCAAGCGCTACGGCGTGCGCATCATCGAGCCTATTCTCGACGCCATGGGCATTCCACATACCTGCATCGAGACCGACGCGGACGCGCCGGCCATCTCCGCGATCTTCGAGGAAGCCTGGCGTGAATCGCGCCCCAGAGCCATTTTGATCGGCGGACGCCCGGAGGCTGCATGATGGAACGTCGCAAGGCTCTTGAGCTTCTCGCCAGCCGCATCACCGACGAGATCGTGGTGGCGACCTACAGTTCGGCGTCCGAATGGATCGAGATCATCGATCGGCCGTTGAATTATTTTTCATCCGGCGCCATGGGGCTCGCCTCCTCGCACGGGCTGGGGCTTGCGCTCGCGCGGCCCGATCGTCGCGTGATCGTGCTCGACGGCGACGGCTCGCTGCTGATGAATCTGGGAACGTTGGTGACGATCGGGCGCGTTGCGCCGAAAAACTTCACGCATCTCGTGTTCCAGAACGGCACCTATGAGGCCAATGGCGGCCATCCCATTCCCAATCCTGAAGTGGACTTCGAAGGTCATGCGCGCGCGGCGCAGATCCGCAACGCCTTCACCGTCTCTGATCTTCCCGCTTTCGAAAGCAGGATCGACGCGATCCTCTCCGCGCCAGGGCCTGTGTTCGGCTGCGTGAAAGTGGCGCAGGGTCCGCTGGGGCCGCGCAGCTACAAGGATATGTACAAGGCGGAGCGTCGCACAGCCTTGCGGGAGGCGCTGCGCGCGAAGGCCTGAGTGCGCGCCTTACAGCGCGAACGGATCGATGAAAGCCTCCGCCGGCTCGACGCGCCGCGCGATCAGTCCCTGATTGCGCGCGGCGCGCTCCATGGCGAGAATGGCGGGCATATTGTTTTGCATGCCATAGGGCAGGGGATCGGGCCCGACGATGTCGACAAGCGCCTTGTAGCGCAGGTCACTGGCGTCGCGGGCCTCGCCGGCGTGCAGTTTCGCGAGCCATTCGGCTTTCGATTCTTCGAAGGCGATAAAAATCGCGCGCGCGAGGGCGGGCTTTTCCTTCAGCACGCTCTCCTTCACCGCGAGCAGGCCGTGCAGGGGATAGATCTTCGTGCGCGCATGCCATTCGCGTTCGCGCTGCGCGGCGTCGGGGAAAAGCTCCGGCCAGACGTGCGCTTCGCCGGCGCGCGCGTCCCATCCGGCGCCGGGCGCGCCTGCGCGGCCTAGCCCTGCGTTGCCGGCGAATCCCGCATCGATCTCGCCGCGCTCCATCATGTCGATCAGCGAGCGCCCTTCCGGCCCATGGACGACGTTGCGCGGCAGACGCGCTTCGCGCACATGTTCCTCGTCGTCGACGACCCATGTCACGCGATCATTGTCGAGACCGTAATCCTCCATGAGGATGCTGCGCGTCCACACGCCGGTGGTGACGGAATAGGCGCGCACGCCCACCCTGCGCCCCGCGAGGTCTTTCGGCGCTTTCACGCCGGCGTCGGGGCGCACGAGAAGCCCGCCGTGATGGAAGCGCCGCATGAGGAAAATCGGCAGGGCGACGATGGGCGCGCCCAGCGCGCGCGCCATAAGGAAGGTCGTGGGCGCCAGTTCGCACACGTCAAAGGCGAGGTCGCGCACCATGCGGCGGAAGGCGGCGATCTGCGGCGCGATGCGCAGGAAGTGCGGCTGCGCGCCGGCGATGGCGACTCGGCCGGCCTTGAGCGCCGCCACATGCGGGGCGTCGGCGATGGCGATCGTGAGCGGAATCGGCGCGTCCTTCATTCTGTCTTGCTCCCATGGCCCGCGCGCCTTCTTCGATCTTCGCGCGCGCTTTCGCAAGAGGCGCGGATTGATTTCGCTCGCCGCGCTTGCCATGGTCGCACGCGCGAAGGAATGAACGAGCGACGGGGCGGCGACGCATGAATGGAGCGGAGAGTCTTCTGGCCACGATGACCGGGGCCGGCGTTGAGGCGTGTTTCGCCAATCCGGGCACGTCCGAAATGCATTTCCTCGCGGCGGTGGACCGCGCCCCGGGCCTGCGTTGCGCGCTCACATTATTCGAGGGCGTCGCGACCGGCGCGGCCGACGGCTATTACCGCATGGCCGACAAGCCGGCCGCCACGCTTTTGCATCTGGGCCCCGGCCTCGCAAACGGCATGGCGAACATCCACAACGCGCGGCGCGCGGGCTCCGGCATGGTGAATGTGGTGGGCGACCACGCGACCGCGCATCTGCAATATGACGCGCCGCTCACCTCCGATCTCATGGGCATGTCGCGCGCGATCTCTCACTGGACCCATCGTTCGCTCAGCTCTGCGGATGTGGCGCGCGACGCCGCCGCCGCCATCGCGCGCGCGGGCGCGCGCAAGGCGGAGATCGCCACGCTTGTCCTGCCGGGCGACGTGGCGTGGGGGCCTGCTGACGGGGCGGCGCCGCTTGTGCGCGCGCCCGACGATGCGCGTATCGACGCACATGCGCTTGAAAGCGCGGCGCGCGCGCTCCTCAGCGGCGAGCCGACGCTGATCATTCTCGGCGGCCGCGCGCTGCGCGCAGGCCCGCTCGACATTGCAGGGCGCATCAGCGCGAAGACCCGCGCCGTCGTCGCCGCCCAATTCTTCAGCGCGCGCATCGAACGCGGCGCAGGGCGCGTGCCGGTGAGCCGCATTCCCTATGCGGTCGATCCCGCGCTCGCCTTTCTCAAGCCGTTCAAACATCTCGTGACGATTGAAACGGGCGAGCCGGTCGCCTTCTTCTCTTATCCTGACAAGCCGTCCTTGCTGAAGGCCCCTGGCGCGCAGGCCCATCAGGTTTGCGCAGTCGGCGGCGACGGGCTGGCGGCGCTCGAGGCTCTGTGCGACCTCGTGCAGGCGCGCGGCGCGCGCGCTCAGGTTCAGGCGCGCGCCGAACGCAGCCCCGCACGCGGGCCGCTCAATCCGCAAAGCGTCGCCGACGTGTTGCGCGACGGCCTGCCGGAGAATTGCATCCTCGTGGATGAATCCCTGACCACGGGGCGCGAGACCTATGCGCTTACCGGCGGCGCGGCGCAGCATGACACTTTGCAGAACATGGGCGGCTCCATCGGTTTCAGCCCGCCAGTGGCGACGGGCGCGGCCTTCGCCTGTCCCGACCGCCAGGTCGTGTGCATGGTGGGCGACGGCAGCGCGATGTACACGATTCAGGCTCTCTGGACGCAGGCGCGCGAAGGGCTCGACGTGACGACGATCGTGTTCGCCAACAGGCGCTATCAGATCCTCAATAACGAGGCGCTGAACATGGGCGCGGGCAATCTCGGGCCGAAGTCGCTTGAGCTCACCTCCATCGACCGGCCGGAGCTTGATTTCGTCGCGCTGGCGAAAGGCATGGGCGTGCCCGGCGTGCGGGTGGAGGATGCTGAAGGCTTCGCCGCCGCGCTGGCGCGCGCCTGCGCCTCAAGCGGCCCCAAGCTCATCGAGGCGCGCCTCTAAGGCTCAGGTCAAGACATGCGCCCCGTCTTGCAAAGCCGCATCTTGCAAAGCCGCTGCGGCTGAGTCAGATTTTTTGTGTTCAAGCGCTCGCAAGCAGCGCGCACAGGGAGCAAGGCGCCATGGGTCCGGGCATGTTCAGGAGCATGCGTTCAGCCGCATCCGCATGCGCATCCATCTCCAGCGTCGTCGCCGCCATCATCTTATCGTCGTCGATCCTCGCCGCGCCCGCTCTCGCGGATCTGCGCCAGCCGCCGGTCACCGTCGCCTACAGGTCGCATGCGGAATGCGTGGACGCCGCGCGCGCCGGAAAGCGCGCCATGTCGGACGACCGTGAAGCCGTGCTCGCCCGCCGCGCCTTCCTCGATGAGGGATATGACGGCGAGGTGTTCTACATTTCCATGGGGTTCGACCTGCGGCGCAGCGTCGTTCGCGTCGAGCGCACGCGGGCGATTTGGCTTTGCTCGGGCGCGGTGCTGCGCCAGACGGTGCACGTCTCCGACTGGCGTTGAACGTGGGCTTGCGTTCACGAGGCTGAGCGCTCGCTTTCGAGCTGCGCGGCCATCGCCTTGCGGCGGGGCCATGACCAGACGAAGAACGCCAGCATGCAAAGCGCGCCGGCCGCGATCGTCGCCTGCAATCCTGCGGCGGTCGCGATCCATCCCATCAGCGCCGCGCCGATTGCGGGCAGGCCGTAGGCGAAGATGATGTAGAGGCTCATCACGCGCGCGCGAAAAGCAGGATCCATGCTGTTTTGCACGAGCGTCTGCGCGCTGACGTTGCCGGCCAGCATGAAGGCGCCCATCACGGCGAGCGCAAGGCTGGCGAGCCAGATGTCGCCGGCCTGCATGGAGAGCGCGAGCGCGACGCCGGTGACGAGCGTTGAGAGCACGAGCATGAAAGTGAGGCCGCGCAATTCGCCGCGGCGCGCCAGCAGAAGGCTTGCGCTCAACGCGCCGACGCCGATGGAGGCAAGCAGAAGCGCAAGCCCCGTGGGGCCGGCCTGAAAGGTCTGGCCCGACACCGCGGGCAGGAGTTCGATCACCGGGCGGATGAAGAAACTCGTCGCCGCAAGCAGGATCATGACGAAGCGGATCGCGTGATGGCTGAACATATAGGCGATGCCGGAGCGCGCGTCCGCGAGCAGGCTGGCGGAGGCGTCGCGATGCGGGCGGCCGCTCTCGCCGAGACTCATGCTGCGCGTCTGCAGGTAGAACAGGGCGAAGGTGAGCGCGCAGAGCGAAATCACATAGCCCGCGCCGATCCACAGGATCAGCGCGCCGGCGATGGCGGGGCCGATGATGCGCGCGCCGTTGAAGGATGCGGAGCCGAGCGCGATGGCGGAGGAGAGGTCGCGCTTCGTCACCATGGCGTTGACCGCCGACATGCGCGCGGGCTGGCCGAAGGCTTCCGCCGCGCCCAGCGCGAAGGTGATCGCCATCAGGGAATAGATGTCGATCATGTTCGACAGGATGAGGGCTGCGAGCAGGGCGGCGAGCAGCGTGGCGAGAATCTGGCTCAGGTTGATGATGCGCATGAAGCCGATGCGGTCGGCGACCGCGCCCGAGACGAGCGAGAGCACGACGGTGGGCAGGAGGTCCGCGAAGGCGAGCGCTCCCAGCCAGCCGGTCGAATGGGTGAGGTCCCACGCCAGCCAGCCGACGGCGGTGCGATACATCCAGCGTCCGACGGTGGCCGTGGAATGGCCGATCCAGTAGCGGCGGAACAGCGGCGTGGCGAGCGCCCGGCTGGCGCCGCCGAATATGCGCGTGACGATCAAATCGGGGCTCGCGTTTCATCCCTGGGCTTTCCCACACCCTATCCGGCGGCGCGGCGGGTGTCGCGCCCGCGGCCCTGCGCTGGCGGCGCCCGCCGCCGGTGAGCCATGGCCTAGACGCAGAGCCGGACCATCTTGAGCTACGCCATGATCCGGGCAAAAAGAACCCCGCGTGCCCGAGGGCGGCGGGGCTCAGTCATAGAAGCTCCATGGGAGGACATGCTTCTGGGTGGTATTACGAGGCGTCCCAGCAGGCGGATCACCGCTGGATCGACTTTTCCCGCCCCCGCGCGCGGGCTAGACTGAACGCCTTGAATTTTGGGGGAAACGCAATGTCACATGAGCCCGCGCTCGCAGAAATCCGCTCTGCGCTCGGCCCTCGCGGAATCGTCGAAGGCGACGACATGGCCGCTTTTTCCAACGACGTGCGGGGCGTTTACAAGGGCGAGGCGCTCATGGTGGCGCGCCCGGCCTCCACGGAGGAAGTTTCGCAGGTGGTGCGCATCTGCGCGCGCCATGGCCTGGCGATCGTCAGCCAGGGCGGCAATACGGGCCTGTGCGGCGGCTCCGTGCCGCGCGGGAACCGTCCCTCGATCATTCTGTCGCTCGCGCGCATGAACAAGATCATCTCGGTCAATCCCGAGAGCTATACGGTGACCGCGGAGGCGGGCGTGATCCTGCAGGCGATCCATGACGCGGCCGCCAAGGTGGACCGCGCCTTCGCCATGGACTGGGGCGCACGCGGTTCGGCGACGGTCGGCGGGGGGATCTCCACCAACGCCGGCGGCATCAATGTGCTGCGCTTCGGCAATACGCGCGATCAGGTGCTCGGCCTCGAAGTGGTTCTGCCGGACGGGCGCGTGTGGAACGGCCTGCGCGCGCTGCGCAAGGATTCGTCTGGCTACGACCTCAAGCATCTTTTCATCGGCGCGGAAGGCACGCTGGGCGTCGTGACGAAGGCGGTGCTGAAACTGCATCCGCGTCCCGCGCATGAAAAATCCATGTGGGCCGCGGTTACCGACATCGACCGGCTGATGGAATTGTTCGTGCTCGCGCGCTCCGTGGCCAGCGAGGGCCTCACCGCCTTCGAACTGGTGCCGGGCCACACTTATGAACTGGCGCTTGCGAAATACAAACATCTCACGCGCCCCGTGGAGACGCGGGCGGAATGGTACGTCATCGTGCGCTTCTCCGGCCAGCAGCCGGTGGACGACAAGTTCGAAGCCTTTTTCGAACAGGCGCTCGAAGCCGGGCTCGTCACCGATGGCGCTCTGTCGCAGAACATGGCGCAGGAAGCCAATATCTGGCATTTGCGCGACGAGATTCCGCCGCTGCGCCTGATCGCCGGCAAGAAGCTGAAATGGGACGCGTCGGTTCCCATCGACCGCATCGTGCCGTTCTTGCGCGAGGCGCAGGCGCGCGCGGATTCGGTTCAGAAGGGCATGCGCGTGATCGCCTTCGGCCATGTGGGCGACGGCAATCTGCACATGTCGATCTTCCCTGAAGGCACGCCGGGCGATGCGGGCTTCGACGCGCTGTGCGAACGCGTCGAGCGGGAGATCGACGAATTGATCTGGAGCTATCGCGGTTCGATCTGCGCGGAACATGGCGTGGGCGTGGAGAACTTCACCCGCGTGGTCGGCCAGAAAGACCCGATCGAATTCGAGCTCATGGCCCGCGTGCGGACCCTGTTCGATCCGCAGGGCCTGTTCAATCCGGGCAAGATGATCGACACCCAGGCGCATCTCCCGCGCGCGGCGGAATAGGCTTTGACGGGCGGGAAGTTTCCCGCCCTCCTAGCTCTCTGATTTCACGAGCATTTCTATCGCTCGGGCGTGAGCGCGCGCCCGCGCCTTGACGCGCGCCCTTGAAAATGAAAAACGAATGTTCATTCTTTTTTATGACGGCTGCGCCATTCTGCGCGGCGATCATCAGCCAGGCTCAAGATGCCCAAACTCACACAGGACCAGCAGGCGGAGCGCCGTGCGCGCATCCTCGACGCTGCCGAACGCTGCTTCGCCCGCTCCGGCTTTCGCGGCGCGACGATGCAGGACATCTGCCGCGAGGCGGGCGTGAGCCCGGGCGCGCTCTATACGTGGTTCGACTCGAAGGAGGCGATCATCGGCGGCATCGTCGCGCGCAATCGTGACGAAGTGCTCGCCAGTTTCGCGCCGATGGCGCAGGCCGGCGATTTCATGCAGGGCATGGCGGAGACGCTGGCGGGCTGCGTGCTGAACCAGCCGCGCGCGAAATCCGTATTGTGCCTCGAGGTCGCCGCAGAGGCGACGCGTAACCCCGCCGTGGCGCAGATGATGGCGCGTTTCGATGAAGCGGTCAGCGCCTCGCTCGCCCAGATCATCGAGCGCGCGGCGGCGGCGGGCCAGATCGCGCCCACATTGCCGACGCGCGATCTCGTCGCGGCGTTGAACGCGATGGCGGAAGGTTTGTTCTGGCGGCGCGCCGTGGATCCCGTCTTCGACGGCGAAGCGGTGGGCCGCGCGTTTCTTGAGATGGCCGCCTCGGCGCTGCGTCCCTGCGCGCCTTCGGCGCAATCACAAGCCGGCGAAGCCGGAGCCGGACGGAAAAAAGATTTCGCGGAGCACTCGTCATGAAGAAGAGCCATATCGTCGCCATCGCAGGGCTGTTGACGCTCGGCGGCGCCTTTGTGGGCTGGCAGGTGGCGGGTGCGAAGGCGCCTGCGTCCGGCGCGTCGCAAGCCGCGCGCGCAGCCGCCGTCACCGTAGCGCCGGCGGTGCGCGGCGAAATCGTGGAGACCGTGCTTGTGGTAGGCACGCTCGCCGCGCGCAATGAAGTGCTGGTTGGCCCTGAGATCGAAGGCCTGCGCATCATCGAGATCCTCGCCGAGGAAGGCGACCGCGTGGAGAAGGGCGCTGTGCTCGTGCGCCTGTCGCGCGACACGATCGACGCGCAGGTCGCCCAGCTTGACGCCGAGCTCGCCCGCGTCGACGCCGCCATCGCGCAGGCGCGCAGCCAGATTTCGCAGGCGGAGGCGAATTTCTCCTTCGCGGAGACGGACCTCAGCCGCAGCCAGTCGCTGCTGCGCTCGGGCTCCTCCACGCAGGCCGTGGTGGACCAGAAGCAGACCGCCTTCCGCGCCGCGCAGGCGCAATTGCAGGCGGCGCGGGATTCCGAACGCGCCGCGCAGGCCCAGCGCAAGGCCGTCGAGGCGCAGCGCCGCGAAGCGCAGGTGCGGCTCGCCCGCACGCAGGTGCGCACGCCCGAGGGCGGCGTCGTCTCGCGCCGCAACGCGCGTCTGGGCGCCGTCGCCTCCGCTGCGGGCGAGCCCCTGTTCCGCATCATCGCCAACGGTGAGATCGAGCTTGAGGCGGAGGCGCCCGAGGCGCGGCTCGGCCTGATGCAGGCCGGCCAGCCCGCAGAGATCACGCTCGCCGACGGATCGCGCGCGAAAGGCAAGGTGCGCCTCGTCTCGCCGGAGGTCGATCGCGCGACGCGCCTGGGGCGCGTGCGCGTGAGCCTTGAACCCACACAGGCCGCCCGCGTCGGCTCATTCGCGCGCGGCGAAATCGAAGTGCGCCGCGCGCAGGGCCTTCTCGTGCCCGCGACGGCGGTCAATCATTCCGCGGAAGGCGTCAACGTGCTCGTCGCGGAGGGCGGAGCGGTGCGCAAGCGCAACGTCACCCTCGGCGTGATCGACGGCGGGCGCGCCGAGATCCGTCAGGGCTTGCGCGAAGGCGATGAAGTGGTGCTGCGCGCGGGCGCGTTCCTGCGCGATGGCGACGCCATCACGCCGGTGCAGCAGCGGGCGGAGACGCGCTGATGACGACCTCGCAGGCCTCTGCCCGCTGGAACATTTCGGCCTGGGCCATTCGCAAGCCCATCGCCTCCATCGTGCTTTTCGTCGTGCTCACGCTGTTGGGTCTGTTCTCCTTCAGCAAGCTGCCGATCACGCGTTTCCCCAATGTGGACGTGCCGATCATCACGGTCGCCGTGTCTCAGGCGGGCGCGGCGCCCTCGGAACTGGAATCGCAGGTCACGAAGAAGGTCGAGGATTCCGTCGCTGGCATCGCCGGCGTGAAGCGCGTCACCTCCTCCATTTCCGACGCCTTGTCGCAGACGACCATCGAGTTCCGTCTCGAGGTGAATTCGGACCGCGCCATCAACGACGTCAAGGACGCCATCGCGAAGATCCGCGCCGATCTTCCCCGCACGATCGAGGAGCCGATCGTCCAGCGCCTCGACATCGCCGGCCTGCCCATCGTCACCTTCGCGGTCTCCTCGCCGAACATGAGCCTTGAGCAGCTCTCATGGTTCGTCGACGACGTGGCGGCGCGCGCGTTGCAGGGTCTGCGCGGCGTTGGTCAGGTGCAGCGCATCGGCGGCGTGGATCGCGAGATCAGGGTCGAGCTTGATCCCGACCGGCTATTGTCGCTCGGCGTGACGGCGGGCGAGGTGAGCCGGCAATTGCGCGCGACCAACGCCGACATCGGCGGCGGGCGCGGGGAAGTGTCCGGGCTTGAGCAATCGATCCGCACGCTCGCGGGCGCGCGCACGGTGGAGGACATCGCGGGCACGACGATCGCCCTGCCGGGCGGGCGCCATGTGCGCTTGTCGGATCTCGCCAATGTGACGGACGGCGCCGCTGAGGCGCGGCGCTTCGCGCGACTGGATGGGCGCCCCGTCGTCGCCTTCGGCGTGCTGCGCTCCACCGGCGCGAGCGACGCCACCGTGGCCGCGCTCGTCGCCTCCAAGGTGGAGGGGTTGCGCAAGGCGCATCCGGGCGTCGCCATCGAGCAGATCGACAGCTATGTCGATTACACGCTGGGCAATTACAAGTCGGCGATGCAGACCCTCGTCGAGGGCGCGCTTCTGTCGGTTCTCGTCGTGTTCATCTTCTTGCGCAATTGGCGCGCGACGCTGATCACGGCGCTGGCCCTGCCGCTCTCGATCTTCCCCACGTTCTGGGCGCTGAGCATGATGGGCTTCTCGCTCAATCTCGTGAGCCTGCTCGCCCTCACGCTCGCCACCGGCATTCTGGTGGACGACGCCATCGTCGAGATCGAGAACATCGTGCGCCATATGCATATGGGCAAATCGCCCTGGCGCGCCGCGCTGGAAGCCGCCGACGAGATCGGCCTCGCCGTGATCGCGATCACCATGACGATCGTCGCCGTGTTCGCGCCGGTGAGCTTCATGGGCGGAATCGCCGGCCAGTATTTCAAGCAATTCGGCCTCACGGTCGCTGTCGCGGTCCTGTTCTCGCTTCTGGTGGCGCGGCTTATCACGCCTTTGCTGGCGGCCTATTTCCTGTCGCCGCATAATGAGGCGGAAAAGCCCGAGGGCGCGATCATGCGCCGCTATACGCGGCTCGTCGCCTTCTCCGTGCGCCACCGCTTCCTCACCGTCTTTGCGGGCCTTGCGATTTTCGTGGGCTCCATTCAGGCGACGAAGCTTCTGCCGTCCGGGTTCCTGCCGGCGGAAGACGTGGCGCGCCTTCTGCTGGCGGTGGAGCTGCCGCCGGGCACGCGGGTTGAGGACACGATGCGCACGGTCGACGAAATCTCGGCGCGCCTGCGCGAAAAGCCGGAGGTGCGCAGCGTGTTCGTGGACGGCGGGCGCATCGGGCTTGGCGCGACGGAAGTGCGCAAGGCGCAGCTCACCGTCAACCTCGTGCACAAGAGCAAGCGCTCGAAAACGCAGAAGCAGATCGAGGGCGAGGTGGGCGATTTGCTCGCCAGAGTTCCTGACGTGCGCGCATGGTTCCTCAATGACAACGGCCAGCGCGCGCTTTCGCTCGTCGTCCTTGGCGCCGACACGCAGTTAGTTGAGCGCGTGGGCGCTGAGCTCGCCAGCGAGATGAAGCGCATCCCCGTCATCGCCAATGTGGTCTCCAGCGTCGCGCTGGAGCGGCCTGAAATCCGCGTGACGCCGCGCAACGACCGCGCGGCGGAGCTCGGCGTCTCGACCGACGCGGTGGCTGAGGCGATCCGCGTCGCCACGATCGGCGACAACGACGCCAATCTCGCCAAGTTCAACGCGGGCGACCGGCTCGTGCCGATCCGCGTGGCGCTGCAACGCAACGCGCGCTCGGATCTCGACACGCTCGCCAATCTGCGGGTGGCGACCGCGCGCGGCGGGTCGGTTCCGCTCTCCGCGGCGGCGGACGTGTCCTTCAGCGAAGGCCCCGCGAGCATTTCCCGCTTCGACCGTCAGCGGCGCGTGGCGGTGGAGGCCGATCTCGTGGGCTCTGCGGCGCTGGGCGAGGCGCTGTCGCGCGTCTATGCGTTGCCGCTCGCGCAGAACCTTCCGCCCGGAGTGCAGATCACCGAAGCGGGCGACGCGGAAGTGATGCAGGAAGTCTTCGCGGGCTTCGCGCAGGCCATGGGCGCGGGCGTCATGATGGTGCTTGCCGTGCTGATCCTGCTGTTCGGCAGCGTGCTGCAGCCCATCACGATTCTGTTCTCGCTTCCCCTGTCGGTGGGCGGCGTCATTCTGGCGCTGCTCATCACGGGCAAGGCGATCTCCATGCCGGTGGTGATCGGCATTCTCATGCTGATGGGCATCGTCACCAAGAACGCGATCATGCTTGTCGATTTCGCCGTCGAACAGATGGCGGTCGGCATGGACCGCACGCAGGCGATCATCGAGGCGGGCCGCAAGCGCGCGCGCCCCATCGTGATGACGACCATCGCCATGGTCGCGGGCATGCTTCCCTCCGCGCTGGGTCTTGGCGACGGCGGCGAGTTCCGCTCGCCCATGGCGATCGGCGTTGTGGGCGGGCTCATCGTGTCCACGCTGCTGTCGCTGGTCTTCGTGCCTGCGGCCTTCACCATCATGGACGATGCGGGACGCCTCTCCTGGCGCGCCTTCTCGCGTTTCGTGGGGCCGCGCGACGAGGAGGAGGCGCCCGGCGCCGGCGCGCCGCCGGCCGCCCGCCCGGCCGAGTGAGCGCATGGAGATCCGTCCCGCACGGCCGGAGGATGCGGCCGCGATCTGGTCGATCCTCGAGCCGGTGATCCGCGCCGGCGAGACCTATGCGCTGCCGCGCGACATGAGCCGGGAGGCCGCGCTCGCCTATTGGCTCGGCGCGGACCGGCAGGCTTTCGTCGCGCTGGAGCAGGGGCGCGTGGCGGGCGTCTATTATCTGCGCGCCAATCAGCAGGGCGGCGGCGCCCATGTGGCCAATTGCGGCTATGTGACCGCGCGCGACGCGCAGGGGCGCGGCGTCGCGCGCGCCATGTGCGCGGATTCGCTGGAAAGGGCGCGGGCGCAGGGCTTCCGCGCCATGCAGTTCAATTTCGTGGTGAGCACGAATGAGCGCGCCGTGGCCTTGTGGACGCGGCTCGGCTTCCAGACCCTCGCGCGCATCCCGCGCGCCTTCGCCCATCCCACGCTCGGCGATGTCGACGCGCTGGTGATGCACAAGGCGCTGTAAGCGCGCGCGTCAGATCCGCTTGAGGCCCAGCGGCCGGCCGTCCTTCTTGAGCCAGGCGCCGCCGGCCTCGGGGTCGAGCGTGATGTTGTGGCCCTTGCGCGCCTGCAGATGCAGTTTGCCTCTTTCAAGCCACCAGCCGACGGGATCGAACACGACGATGCCCTGATCGCGGCAGGCGGGCGCAAGCTGCGCGCGGAAGCCCTTGCCGCGCGGCGTGGAATGCAGCGTCACCATGCAGCCCGTGTCGCGCCCCTCCTCACGCAGCACCGCATAGCGGCCGGCGGCGTCCGTAGGCCGCGCCTGCGCCGATGCGGGATCCGCGGCGGCGACGAGGAAAGCGGCGGCCAGTCCCGCCGCCGCGAAACTCGCTGCGAGGGCAGGGCGCGTTGAGGACGGCATGCGCGTGCGAGGGGTCATTCAATCCTCCCTGTGGCGGGCTCGACTCAGCTTGCCTGTTTTGGCGGCCGTCGCCAAGGAGTCTCTGGCACGGGCGTGGGAATCTGCGCGCCGGTCGCCCAGGCGTAGAGGTTCTCCACCACCACGAGGCTCATGGCGTCGCGGGTGGCGCGGGAGGCGGAGCCGACATGGGGCAGGAGAACGACGCGCTCCATGTCCAGGAGCGCCTGCGGCACGCGCGGCTCGTCGGCGAACACATCGAGGCCCGCGGTCAGGATCTTGCCGGATCGCAGGGCTTCTATGAGCGCCGCCTCGTCCACCACGCTGCCGCGGGCGATGTTGATCAGCACGCCATTGGGCCCCAGCGCCTCCAGCACGCGCGCATCGACGACGCCGCGCGTCTGCGCGCCGCCGGGAACCGCGACCGTTAGAATGTCGCAAGCGCTTGCCATGGCGACGAGATCGTCGAAATAGCGATAGCGCGCGCCCTCGACCGGCTTGCGGTTGTGATAGACGACCTGAACGCCGAAGGCCTCCGCCCGGCGCGCGATCGCCTGTCCGATGCGCCCGAGACCCAGCACGCCCATGACGCGCCCGCGTAAGGAGGCGGTCAGTTCGAACTGGCCCGACAGCCAGCGCCCCTCGCGCACGAAGCGTTCCGCGCGATGGAGCTGGCGCACCGCCATCAGCAACAGGCCGAAGGCGGTGTCGGCGGTCTCCTCGGTCAGCACGTCGGGCGTGTTGGTGACGATGATCCCGCGCTGGGCCGCCGCCGCCGCGTCGATGTTGTCATAGCCTACGCCGAGATTGGCGATCAGTTCGAGCTGGGGCAGACGGTCCATCAATTCGGCGGTGACGGGCGCATGCACGTCCTCGCACAGGATGGGCACGCCGGTCACGATGGCGCGCGCGCCCGCGGCCGCCGCCGCCGCCACTGCGGCGTCGCGGTCAGGCGCCGCATAGACGCGGTGCGCCTCGAAACGCGCGTCGAGCGCGTCCTGAATGATCTGCGGCAGCGGGGCGGGGACGAGGACGTGGGGGCGCGTCATGGCTCAGCGCTTCTCGACGCCGGCCTTCTCGATCACCGCCGTCCATTTGGCGATGTCGTCGGCGAGGCGCTTTCCGATCTCCTGCGGCGTGGAATGGCGCGCGTCGATTCCAAGCTCCAGCGCGCGCTTCTTCGTGTCGGGATCTTCAAGCGCCGTCTTGAGGCCGGCGTTGAGCGCATTGATGATCGGCTGCGGCGTGTCGGCGTGCACGAAGAAGGCGTTCCAGGACACGACGTCGAAGCCCGGCACGCCGCTTTCCGCCACTGTCGGCACGTTCGGCAGCGCCGGCGAGCGCGTAGCGGCGGAGGTCGCGAGGGCGCGGATCTTGCCGTCCTCGAGATTGGTCTTCAGCGAGGCGAAGGAATCGATCATCACGTCCACGTCGCCGCGCATGGTGGACATGAGCAGGTCCGGCGTCGTCTTGAAGGGCACGATGCGCGCGTCGATTCCGGCGGATGTCTTGAACAATTCCCCGGTGAGGTTCTGCGTCGAGCCCACCACGACGGTGCCGATGTTGAGGGCGCCCGGCTTGTCCTTCGCCGCCTTCAGAAGGTCGGCCATGGTCTTGTAGGGCTTGTCGGCGCTGGTGGCGAAGATGAAATCGAAATAGCCCATCGACGAGACGGGCTTGAACTGGTTGACCGGATCGAAGGGCAGTTTGTTGAACAGGCCCACGCTGACCGCGGTGCCGTTGGAGAACAGCGCCACGGTGTAGCCGTCGGCGGGCGCGCGCAGCACGTTCTGGGCGGCGGTGATGCCGCCGGCGGCGGGCTGGTTCTCGATCACGATGCGCTGGCCCAAAACGCCGCCGAGCTTCTCGCCCACGATGCGCGCGGTCACGTCGCCCACGCCGCCCGCGCCGAAGGGCACGACGACCTTGATCGGCTGGTCGGGATATTTGGCCTGCGCGAAGGCGCCATGGGGGGCGAGCGCGAAGGCTCCGCCAAGGGCGGCGGCGCCGGCCAGAAGCGCGCGGCGGCTGATGTGGGCGGATTGGGTCATGTTCGTTCGTCCTTCCTTCCGTCTTGGCGCGGCGCGCGCAGGCGTCGCGGTCTGAACCATGAATTAGGCCATGGACGTGGCGGCGCAAGAGTCTTGTAGTCGGTCTTGTAGTCGGTCTTGTAGTCGGTCTCGTGGTCGCGTCCCGCCGCGCTGGGGCGATGCGTTCAGGCCTCGCTGTCGTGCCAGCGCCGCAGGGCGAGGCGCGACAGGAGCGAGAAGGCGAGGTGGATGGCGATGCCGGCCAGCGACACGAGCGCGAGCGCGGCGAACATGCGCGGCACGTTGAGCCTATAGCCCGCTTCCGCGATGCGGAAGGCCAGTCCCGCCCCCTTGCCCGCCGCTCCGGCCGCGATCTCCGCCACGATGGCGCCGATCAGCGCCAGCCCGCCGCCGATGCGCAGCCCGCCCAGGAAATAGGGCAGGGCCGAAGGCAGGCGCAGCAGGCGCAATTGCGCCCAGGGGCTCGCGCGGTAGAGGGCGTAGAGCTCCACCAGATTGCGGTCGGCCGAGCGCAGCCCCAGCACCGCATTGGAGAGGATGGGGAAGAAGGCGACGATGAAGGCGCAGGCCAGCACGGCCGCCTCCGTATCCAGATAGACGAGCAGCAGGGGCGCGATGGCGATGACGGGCGTCACCTGCAGCACCACGGCGAAGGGAAAGAGCGCGCGCTCCGCCCAGCGCCAGCGCGCGAACACAAGGGCGAGGGCGAGGCCGCCGAAGGTCGCCAGCGCGAGCGCCAGCAAAGTGGTGCGCAGCGTCACCAGCAAGGCGGCGGAGAGAATCTCCCAATCGGCGGCCAGCGTGCGCAGCACAAGGCTCGGCGCCGGCAGGATATAGGGCGGCGTCTCGTTGACGCGCACCAGCGTTTCCCATGCGAGGAGAGCGAGCGCGAAGGCGAGCCAGGGCGCGACGCGCTCCACGCGACGGATCATCGTCTCTTTCATGGCGCGCCCTCCCGCACATAGGCGCGCTCGAGCGCGGCGGATGCGCTCTCGCAGGTCTGGGCGAACAACGGGCTTGCGCGAAAGGCGGCGTCGCGCGGGCCTTGCGCCTCCACGCGCAATTCCTGCGTGACGCGGCCCGGCCGCGCGCTGAAGGCGCAGATGCGCGTGGAGAGATAGACGCTCTCATAGACCGAATGGGTGACGAAGACGATGGTCGCCTTCAGCTCCTCGCGCAGCCGCAGAAGATCGTCGTTGAGCCGGAAGCGCGTGATCTCGTCGAGCGCGGCGAAAGGTTCGTCGAGCAGCAGAAGGGCGGGGCGCGTGACAAGCGCGCGGGCGATGGAGACGCGCATCTTCATGCCGCCGGACAATTCGCGCGGCAGGCTGTGGGCGAAATCGCCAAGGCCCACGCGCTCCAGCGCCTCGCGCACGGGATCTTGCGCGCGTGACTTCGAGACGCCGCGCAGGCGCAAGGGCAGCCACACATTGTCCTCCACGCTCGCCCAGGGCATCAGCGTGGGCTCCTGAAAGACGAAGCCGATTTCCGGCTGGGCGGCGTCGCGCCAGACCACCTCGCCCTCGCTGGGGCGCGCAAGCCCCGCGATCATGCGCAAGGCCGTGGATTTGCCGCAGCCGGAAGGTCCGAGGAGCGTCAGCGTCTCGCCTTCGCGCACGTCGAGGTCGAGGCTTTCCAGCGCGCGCACGCCGTTGTCGAAGACCTTGCCGACACCGCGCAGGGAGACGAGCGGCGCGTCCGCCGCCCGCGCGTGCGCGCTCACCGCGGCGTTCCCGAATCCTTTGAACCCGAGTCTTTTGAGCCCGAGTCCTTTGAACGCGTGTCCTGAGGGCGCAGGTTGAGCCCGACGCCCTTGTTCACGAAGCGCAGCGTATAGGCGGCCGAGAGGTCGAGGCCGGGCTTGATCACGCCGGCTTTCGTCATCTTGTCGTAGAAGCTCTTCACGCGCGCGTCGGTCATCGCGCCGATTCCCTGCGTGAGGGAATCGCCGGAATCCACGACGCCGTATTCCTTCATCTTCGCGATCGAGAAGGCGATCTGCGCGTCGCTCATGTCCGGGTTCTCGCGCTTGATGCGCGCATTGGCCGCCGCATTGTCGCCGTAGAGATAATTGTACCAGCCGATGATGGAGGCGTCGACGAAGCGCTGCACGAGGTCGGGGCGCTTCTCCACCGTGTCGCGGCGCGCCTCGATCAGGGTGGAATAGGTGTCAAAGCCGTGGTCGGCGGCGAGGAAGATATTGGGGCGGAACTTGCCCGCCTGCTCCACCGCGAAGGGTTCGGAGGTGAGATAGCCCTGCTGGATCGATTTCTTGTCGGCGATGAACGGCGCGGGGTTGAACGTATAGGGCTTCACGTTCGACTCACGGAAACCGTATTCCTGCCTGAGCCATTGGAAGATCCCCGCCATCGCCTCGGCGCCCACGAAAGCGGTGGCCTTGCTCAGGTCCTCCCAGCGGTCGAAGCCTTGCCCCGGATGGGACATGAAGACGAAGGGATCCTTCTGGAAGATCGAGGCGACGGCGACGACCGGAATCTTCTGCTCCAGCGCGCTGAAGGAGGGGATCAGGTTCGCCGTCATGTAGAAATCGGCCTTGCCGGCGACGAGCGCCATGCGGTTGTTGGCCTGCGGACCGCCCGGCGTGATCGTCACGTCGAGCCCGTAGCGCGCATAGGTGCCGTCCGCGACCGCCTGATAATGGCCGCCATGTTCGGCCTGCGGCAGCCAATTGGTGGCGAAGTTCACCTTGTCGAGCGGCTTCTGGCCGCTTTGGGCGAGGGCGTGTCCCGCAAGCGGGACCGAGAAGGCGGCGACAGCCGCCAGAATAAGCTTGGAACGTTTCACGTCGCCTCCTTTTGGCCGATGCGGGCCCCCGGAATGAAGTCTGGACGCCCTGTTTGTGGCGCTTGGAGGCGCGCCAAGCAAGGGCCGGAATGCAAAAGGCCCGCCGGAGGGCGGGCCGATTGCGGCGAAAGCGCGGGCTGGCGGGCGAGCGGCCCGCCGCGCTCTCACAGATTGTAGATCTTCCAGGACCAGCTCCACGTCTCGGTCAGCACGCGCTGGCCGGACTTGAGATAGCAGTTCACGTAAGTGTGCTTCTCCGGGTCCAGCTCCACGTCGATCATGGCGCGGAAACCCTTGATCGCGGGATTGGGGACGAGGAAGGTGCGCAGCACCTTGCCGTCCACCGCCGAGGCGACGATCTCAACCGCGTTCGGCTGGTTGAGGTAATAGGCCATGTCGCCCTCGGCGAAGTCGACGAGGAAGCGGCGCGTGTTGGCGCGCTGGGCCTCGGCGGAGCCAAGTGCGAAGGCGGGCGCGGTGAACGTGTTCACCGTGCGCCCGAGCCGGTGCAGTTCGCCGCCGTCGGCGAGCGAGCGCATACGATAGGCGAAGGTGAACGGCTTGCCGGGCTCGATCGTCTTGTTGGGCACGAAGGCGACGATGATGTTGTCGAAGGTCTCGTCCTTGGTGGCGAGTTCGATCAGCTCAATGCGTCCCTCGCCCCATTTGCCCACCGGCTCGATCCAGTAGGAGGGGCGCTCCTCATAGGCGAGCTCGATGTCCTGATAATGTTCGAAGCGCCTGTCGCGCTGCATCAGGCCGAAGCCGCGCACGTCGGTGACGTTGAAATTATGTACTTCCTGAATGAGCGGATTGCGGATCGGCCGCCAGATCCATTCGCCCTTGTCGGTCTGGATCAGCAGGCCGTCGGAATCGTGCAGCTCCGCGCGGAACTCGTCGTATTTGTTCGGCGCGTTCATGTGGCGATCGTTCTCGCCGAGGAAGAACATGGAGGTCAGCGGCGCCATGCCGAGCAGGGGCAGCGGCTTGCGCGGGAACAGCGTCGCCTCCACGTCCACCGGCGAGTCGGGGCCGGGATGGAAGACGAATTTGTAGGCGCCCGACACGGAGGGCGAGTCGAGCAGCGCGTAGATCGTGATCGAATCCGTGTTGGCGTCCGGCGTGTAGATCCAGAACTCGCGGAAGAAGGGGAACTCCTCCTTGTTGTCGAGCAGGCCCGTGCCCAGCGCGAGACCGCGCGCGGACAGTCCGTATTTCTGCGCGCGGCCGAGCCAGCGGAAATAGCTGGAGCCGATGAAGGAGAGCAATTCGTCCGAGCCGCGCGGATCGTTGAGCGGGTAATGCACGCGGAAGCCCGCGAAGCCCATGTTGACGGGCAGCGGCTTGTCGAACCTCGTGCGGCCGTAGTCGAACAGGTTCGCGGTGTAGGGAATGGGCGTCGCCACGCCGTCCTTCACCGTGTTGATCGTCACCGGCTTCAGGAACAAATGGCCGAGGTGGAACAATTGCAGGCGGAACCGCCCGCCCGCATTGCCAAGCAGCGCGCGGTCCGAGCGGAAGCGGATCTCGCGCCAGGCGTCGAAGTCGAGCCGGGCGAGCTGTTCGGGCAGCGGCGGAACCTGACCGTCGAAGGGCGCGGCCGAGACGTCGCGCGCCCGGCGCACCACGTCGTCATAGCCGAAGGGCGCCTGCGGGGGCGCCGGGCGCGGCGGCTGCGGGGCGGGCTGGGCTGGCTGGCCCTGCTGGGCGAGGGCGTCGCCGGAGACGGCTGCGGCCGAAATGGCGAGGCCGGCGAGAAGCGAGCGGCGGTCGAGTTCCGTCATGGGTTTCCGGGGGTGGGCGGATGGTCTGGCCGATTGCCTAATCATGTTCCGCGCGCCCGGCAAGCGCCGTCCTGCGGCGCGGTGAACGCCGGCCGGGGCGGGGGTGCGCGCCCCGCGCGCCACAGGGGCGCAAGTTTTTTGGGCGCAGGGCAAAAAACCGCTTGATCTGGGGGGCGGCTTGCATATTTTCCGTTTTGCCCAAATCGCACGTGCCTGTGGTCGTGTGTCGGTCGGCGGGGATCCGGACAAGAGGCCGGTCAACCGTCGCTCAAAACCGGCAGCCGGAGGCGAACCGGCGAACCCCGCCAAACGGGGGACGCGACTTAAAGCAACGACGGACCGGGCTTTTTCGTCTCTGTCGGCCCCTCCAAAGGCCGGCGTACCGAAGAGGCTTGTCTCTCTTGCCGGGCGTGCGGATTGGGGTTCCCCCTTTCCAAGCGAAGGCCACGAAGATCCAGGACGGCTGACCGCCTTCTTGGCTTGACGTGTCCACGGCGCTGCACCGGATCGCTCTACGGCATGTTCGCCGCAGGACGGTCCCGGTCGGACGTATGCGCAGTCCGCCGCCTCCACAGCGGCGTTCCGGCGAAGGCGTTCGGCCACCCATGGACTGACGACGCGCGCGGCCGGGCCGCGCCTTGGGGGATGCCGCGATGACCGATCGCATTATGGAGTTTCTGCGCCGACGCCGCGAGGAAGGCCGCGACAACGGGCCTTGCCTCGTCGTGGACCTCGATGTCGTGCGCGACAATTACAACGCTTTCGCGAAGGCTCTGCCGGACACGCGCGTGTTCTACGCCGTGAAGGCGAACCCGCAGCCGGAAGTGCTGAACCTGCTCGCGCGTCTGGGCTCCTGCTTCGACACCGCCTCGGTGGTGGAGATCGAGCAGGTGCTGGCGACCGGCTGCGCGCCCGAGCGCATCAGCTTCGGCAACACGATCAAGAAAGAGCGCGACGTCGCGCGCGCCTATGCGCTGGGCATTCGCCTTTTCGCGGTGGATTGCGAGGCGGAGGTCGAGAAGATCGCGCGCGTGGCTCCCGGCTCGAAAGTGTTCTGCCGCATCCTGTGCGACGGCGACGGCGCCGAATGGCCGCTGTCGCGCAAGTTCGGCTGCGCGCCTGAAATGGCGACCGGCGTGCTCGAACATGCGCATCGTCTCGGCCTGCAGGCCTATGGCGTGTCTTTCCACGTGGGTTCGCAGCAGCGCAATCCGCGCATGTGGGATGCGGCGCTCGCGGCGTCCTCCGCGATCTTCCGCGAGCTCGCCGAGCGCGGCATCCACCTCCAGATGGTCAATCTGGGCGGCGGCTTCCCGACGAAGTACCTGAAGGACGTTCCGGCCGTGAAGCAATACGGCCAGGCGATCTTCCGGTCGCTGCGCAAGCACTTCGGCAACCGCATTCCCGAAACCATCATCGAGCCGGGCCGCGGCATGGTCGGCAGCGCCGGCGTGATCGAGGCGGAAGTGGTGCTGGTGTCGAAGAAGTCTGCGGACGACAAGGTGAAGTGGGTCTATCTCGACATCGGCAAGTTCAACGGGCTCGCCGAGACCATGGACGAGATGATCCGCTATCCCATCCGCACGCCGGTCGACGGCGAGGAGACGGAGCCCTGCGTGATCGCCGGCCCGACCTGCGATTCCGTCGACGTGCTCTACGAGAAGGAGCCCTATCTCCTTCCCGTGAGCCTCGAGGTCGGCGCGAAAGTGCTGATCGAGGGGACGGGCGCCTATACGACGACCTATTCGGCCGTCGGCTTCAACGGCTTCCCGCCGCTGGAGACGCACGTCATCTGACGGCGCGGGCCTGCGGGCCTGTTCTGGATCGCGCGGCTCGCGCGCGGTCCCCTTCACCGCAATCGTCCCGAACGGCCCCACGGGGTGCGAGGGTCGCTGACCGCCTCAAGGAGGGTCGGATGACCTTGTTGCGTCGCGCGCCTTCGCGCGCCAAAAATCCGCTTGCGCGCCTGCGCCTGAGGACCGCTTTCGTCCGCCCGCGCAAGGGCGCGCGCGCCCCGAATTACGCTTTCGCGCTGCTGCGCCCGCATGCGGGGCGTTCGCCGCTTGTCATCCGCGAGGAGCGCGCCGGCGACGTCTGCGCGCGCGAGCGCCTGCTCGACGAGGCGTTCGGCCCTGCGCGTTTCGCCAAGACCAGCGAGGCGCTGCGCGCCGGGCGTGCGCCCGCGCGCGGGCTTGCGCTCGCCGCCTTTCATGAGGGCGCCCTGGTGGGCACGGTTCGTCTGTGGCCGGTGGATGCGGGCGGCGCGCCCGCGCTCCTGCTCGGCCCGCTCGCGGTCGCCCCCTCCCATCGCGCCATGGGCGTCGGGGGCGCGCTCATGCGCATGGCGCTCGCCCGCGCCGCCGCGCTCGGCCATCGCGCCGTCCTGCTCGTGGGCGATGCGCCCTATTACGCGCGGTTCGGTTTTTCCGCTGCGCTGACGCGCGATCTCGACCTGCCGGGCCCGGTGGAGCGGGCGCGCTTTCTCGCGCTTGAGCTCGCGCCGGGCGCGCTTGCGAAAGCGCGCGGGCTCGTGCGGCCGACGGGCGCAAGCGCCGAGGGCGCAGGCGCCTTGGCCGCGTGAGCGGCATTCCTCGTTGACGGGGCGCGCCCCGTTTGGTTCATCCACCCAGGTTCAGGGCGACGCCACCGGCGGCTCCCTGCGGTTTCAGGAGATTTGGCATGGCGAATTGGCCCGTTCACGGACGCATCGAGGGTCCGGTCGTGATGATCGGCTTCGGCTCCATCGGCAAGGGAACGCTGCCGCTGATCGAGCGGCATTTCCAGTTCGACAAGGCCCGCCTCGTGGTGGTCGATCCCGACGATTCCGACCGCGCCATCGCGGAGAAGCACGGCGCGCGCTTCGTCAAGCAAGCCGTGACGCGCGAGAATTATCGCGAGCTGCTGGGGCCGCTGCTCACCGCCGGCGGCGGGCAGGGCTTTTGCGTCAACCTGTCGGTGGACACGTCTTCGCTCGCGATCATGGAGTTCTGCCGCGAGATCGGCGCGCTCTATATCGACACGGTGGTGGAGCCCTGGCCGGGCTTTTACTTCGACAAGTCGATGGGGCCGGAGAAGCGCACGAATTACGCGCTGCGCGAGACCGTGCTCGCCGCGCGCCGCAAGAATCCCGGCGGCGTGACGGCCGTCTCCTGCTGCGGCGCCAATCCGGGCATGGTGTCCTGGTTCGTGAAACAGGCGCTGGTGAACCTCGCGCGCGATCTGGGCGTGAACGCGCCTGAGCCGAAGAGCCGCGAGGATTGGGCGAAGCTCGCGCAGACGCTGGGCGTGAAGGGCGTGCATATCGCCGAGCGCGACACGCAGCGCGCGAAAAGCCCCAAGCCCATTCAGGTTTTCGTCAACACCTGGTCGGTCGAGGGCTTCCTGTCGGAAGGCATGCAGCCTGCGGAGCTGGGCTGGGGCACGCATGAGAAATGGACGCCCGCCAATGCGTCGGGCCATGCGGAGGGTTGCGGCGCCGCGATTTTCCTCAAACAGCCGGGCGCCAATACGCGCGTGCGCTCCTGGACGCCGACCGCGCAGGCGCAATACGGTTTCCTTGTGACGCATAACGAGTCGATCTCGATCTCGGATTATTACACCGTGCGCGACGCGCAGGGCCGCGCCGTCTATCGCCCCACCTGCCATTACGCCTATCATCCGTGCAATGACGCGGTGCTCTCGCTGCATGAATTGTTCGGCCAGGCGGGCGTCGTGCAGGAGAAGCAGCACATTCTCGACGAGAACGAGATCGTCGACGGCATCGACGAGCTGGGCGTTCTTCTCTACGGACACGGCAAGAACGCCTATTGGTACGGCTCGCAGCTCTCCATCGAGGAGACGCGCCGCATCGCGCCCTATCAGAACGCGACCGGCCTGCAGGTCACATCCGCCGTTCTCGCGGGCATGGCGTGGGCGCTGGAGAATCCCAACGCCGGCATCGTCGAGGCCGACGAGATGGATTATCGCCGCTGCCTCGAAGTGCAGACGCCTTATCTCGGCCCCGTCGTTGGCGTCTATACGGACTGGACGCCGCTGGCGGGACGGCCCGGCTTCTTCCCCGAAGACATCGACGAGAGCGATCCCTGGCAATTCCGCAACGTGCTCGTGCGCTCGGGCGACGCGCCCTTGCAGGAGAAGCCGGAGCTGAAGAAGTAAGCAGCCGCGCAGGCTTTGCGCCCGCGTTTCACGAAAGCCCCGTCCGCCTGCGCGGGCGGGGTTTTTGTTTGGCCTAGAGCCAGCCCTTGCGGCGGAAATAGACGAAGGGCGCGACGCCGACCGCGATCATCAGCGCGATGGCGAAAGGATAACCGAAGGTCCAGTCGAGTTCGGGCATGTGACGGAAGTTCATGCCGTAGATCGAGGCCACCAGCGTGGGCGGCATCAGGCAGACCGAGGCGATGGAGAAGATCTTGATGATCTGGTTCTGCTCGAGATTGATGAGGCCAAGCGTCGCGTCGAGCAGGAAGGTGATCTTGTTCGACAGATAGGTCGCGTGATCGGTGAGGGAGGACACGTCGCGCTGGATCGAGCGCACCCGCTGGCGCGCCTCCTTGATCGCGCGCTTGCCCGCATCCTCGGAAATCGCGGTGTGATAGGTGAGCAGCCGCATCATGCTCACAAGGCTTTCACGCACGATCGAGAGCAGGTCGCCCTCGCGGCCGATGTTCACAAGCACCTCGCGAAAGTCGCGGGCGCGGTTGTGCGCGCGCCGGTTGGCGTCGCGGAACACTTCCTGCGAAATCGCGTCGATCTTGCCGCCCACGCGCTCCATCACGTCCGCAATGCGGTCGATGAGCGCCTCGAGCAGGCTGAGCATGACCTGTTCGCCATTGGCGCAGGCGGCGGCGCCGGGGCGCTGGGCGCGGGCGGCGAAGGTTGCGAAGGGGCGCGGCTCGGCGTAGCGCACCGTCACCAGCGTCGCGCCCTTGAGAACGAAGGTGATCGGCGTGACGATCGGCTCCTCGTCGAGATGGGCCAGCGCGGCGATGGTCATGAACTCGCCGCCGTCCTCGCTGTAGAGACGCGAGGAGACTTCGATCTCCTGCATTTCCTCGCGGGTGGGGATCGACACGCCGATGAACCGCTCCACATAGCGGTCTTCCTCGGGCGTGGGGTTGAGAAGGTCCGCCCAGACGATCGCGCCCGGCGGAAGCGGCGTGGCGAGGTCCGGCCCCACGGTCACGTCGTGGGGCGCGAGGCTGTCGGGTTCGCGAACGTAGATGCGCAGCATGGCGTGTCTCGCTGCGGCGGAATCGCCGGCCGGACGGGCGGGTTGTTCTGCGGCCGGGCCGCAGCGCCTCGTGCCAGCATCGGGCGGCCGCGTCAATGCGCCTCCCATGGCGGGCGCGTCCCTTGGCTGGCGGCGTCCGCGAATCCCGCGCCGGGGACGGCCGCCTTGCTTTGGCCGGCATTGTTCGGTCATTCTCATGCGAATCATGAGACCGTCGTTTCGCGCCCTCACTGTCCTCGCCGTCTCGGGCCTGCTCGCGCTCGTGTCGCTCGCGCTCGTTTCGCTTGCGTCTGCGCCTGCGCGCGCCCATCCGCATGTGTTCGTGGCCGTCAAGAGCGTGCTGCTGTTCGCTCCCGACGGGCGGATCACCGGCGTGCGCCATTCATGGACCTTCGACGACATGTATTCCGCCTTCGCCACCCAGGGGCTGGGCGGGCGCATCGGCAAGCCCAGCGAGGCGGAGCTGAAGGAGCTGGCGCGCGTCAATGTCGAGCAATTGGAGGATGCGGATTTCTTCACCTTCGTGCGCGCAGGCGGGCGCAAGGTGGAGTTCGCGCCCGCCACCGATTATGCGATCACCCTCGACGCCAAGAAAATCGTGACGCTGCATTTCACTGCGCCGTTCAAAGAGCCGGCGAGCGCCGGCAAGGCTTTCGCGATGCAGGTTTACGATCCCAGCTATTTCGTCGCTTTCGATTTCGAGAAGAACGCGCCCGTCGCCCTGAGCGGCGCGCCGGCGGGATGCAGCCTGTCGGTGGTCGCGCCGCCGCCGCTGCTGGCGGAGGACAAGCAGAAACTGAACGATTCCATGGGGACCAATGTCTCCCCCGGCGCCGACTTCGGGCTCAAGCTCGCCAGCCGCGCCGTCGTCGCCTGTCCGTGAGCATGAGCGCGCCATGACCCGTCCGCGTTCCCAGCTCGCCGCGACCGCCCTGGTCCTTGGGCTTGCGGCGCTGGCCTGCGCCGCCTTCGCCGACGCCTACGCCCATCAGCTGCTCGCGCAGGCGAGCCCGCCCGCGCGCAATCCTTTCGACATGGGCCTGCGCGAGGGCGGCGGACCGCCGACGAGCGGCTTCGCGGCGTGGATCCTGTCCGAGCAGATGCGTTTCGAGCGTATGTTGTCGGGCGCCGTGCGCGCGCTGCGCGACGACGTTGGCGCCCTGTGGACGCTGCTTGGAATCTGTTTCGCCTATGGCGTGTTTCACGCCGCCGGCCCCGGCCACGGCAAGGCGGTGGTCGCCTCCTACATGTTCGCCAACGAAAGCTCGCTGCGGCGCGGAATCGTCATCTCCTTTCTCGCGGCGGGCCTGCAGGCTGTGGTCGCGATCGTCATCGTGGGCGTGCTCGCATGGGCGCTGAACGCGACGGCCGCGCGCATGAAGGAGGTCGCCAATCTCGTCGAACTGGCGAGCTATGCGGGCGTTGCGGCGCTCGGCCTGTGGCTGACCTGGCGCAAGGGCGGCGCGCTCGCCGCCGCGCTTGCGCCCGCTCGCGCCAAGAATCACGATCATCACGATCACGCGCACCACGATCATGCCCATCACGATCACGCGCACCACGACCATGCGCACCATGATCACGCGCATCATGATCATGCGCACCACGATCATGCGCATGACGCCCATTGCGGCCATTTCCATGCGCCCGCCGCCGAGACGCTGGGCGAGGGCTTCACCTGGCGCGGCGCGATCGCCACGATTTTCGCCGCCGGCGCGCGGCCCTGTTCGGGCGCCATTCTCGTGCTCGTTTTCGCGCTCGCGCAGGGCATGTTCCTCGCTGGCGTCGCGGCCGCCTTCGCGATGGCCTTCGGCACGGCGCTGACGACAGGCGCGCTCGCCGCTGTCGCAGTGGGCGCGAAAGGCCTTGCGACGCGCTTCCTTGGGCAGGGCGAAGGCGGCGGCCGCGGGCTTTTGCTTGTGCGCGCGCTGGAGACCGCGGCCGCGTTGTTCGTTCTCTTCCTCGGGGCGAGCCTGCTGCTGGGCGCGCTTTTGCGCTAGAGGCCGAGCGCGTCGCCATCCGCGCGCGGATCATGGGCGCCATGGATGCGCCCGTCCGGGCGGCGCACGAGCAGGCCGGCATGGCCGAACAGGTCCGCGAAGGCTGCGGGTTGTTCCTCGACCTCATGGCCCGCGCGCCTCAGCTTCGCGATGAGCGAGGGATCGAAACGCGCTTCGCATTTCAGCGTGTCGCTGTCCTCGCCCCATGTGCGCCCGAGCAGGAAGCGCGGCGCCTCCACCGCCTGCGCGGGATTGGCGCCCATGCGCAGGCGCGAGAGAACCTGCGCCTGGAATTGCGGCTGTCCGTCGCCGCCCATCGCGCCATAGACCGCGACGCGTCCATCGTCGAAGGCGATGAGCGGAGGGTTGAGCGTGTGGAAGGGCCGCAGGCCCGGAGCGAGCGCGCGCGGCGCGCTTTCGTCGAGCGAGAAGGCGCAGCCGCGATTGTTCATCAGCACGCCGGTGGCCGGCAGCACGCAGCCGGATCCATATTCCCAATAGGTCGACTGGATGTAGGAGACCGCGAGGCCGTTCGCGTCGATCGCGCCCATCCACACTGTGTCGCCGGGATCGAATTTCACAGGCCAGGGCGCTGCGCGCGACATGGAGATGCGCGCGGCCGCGCGTTCGAGCGCCTGCGGCTCCAGCCATTGCGCGACGTCGTCGGGGGCGCGCATCGGATCGACGCAGGCGAAGTCGCGCACGGCGAAGGCGCGTTTCGTCGCCTCCACGAGCCCGTGGGCATGTTCGAAACTCTCCGCGCGGATTTCGCCGGCGTCTTCGATGAGCCGTTCGAACATGCCGAGGATCATCAGCGAGGCGAGGCCTTGCGTTGGCGGCGGCGCGTTGAAGACGCGCGCGTCGGACAGGCGCACGTCGAGGGGCGGGCGCCAGCGCGCCTGCGTCTTCTCGATGTCGGCGCGCGCGATGGGCGCGCCGATGCGCGCGAGGTCGGCGGCGATCTCGCGGCCTACGTCGCCGCGGTAGAAATCGCGCAGGCCCGCATGGGCGAGGCGTTCCAGGGTGGCGGCGAGCCGTTCGTCCTTGCGCATATGGCCTTGCGGGGCGCGCGCGCCCTCCACGAGGAAGGCCTCGCTGAATCCCGGGGCCGTCTTCAGCGCCTCGAACAGATGCGGCTGCGTGCGCGCCTCGCTGGCGGAGACCGCGTAGCCGTCGCGCGCGCAGGCCATGGCGGGCGCGAGCAGATCCGCCAGCGCCAGGCGGCCGCCCAGCGCCGCCGATAATTCAAGCGCGCATCGCCAGCCGTCCACGGCGCCGGGCGTGGTGAGCGCGGCGAGCGGCCCGCGCTCTGGTATCTTCTTCTCGAAGCCGAGGTCGAAATAGCGACGGATCGTCGCGCCGGCCCCCGCGAAGCCGCAGGCCTCCAGCGCGCGCACGCGCCCGCCCGGTTCGCGGATCAGCCAGACGCCGTCGCCGCCCAGAGCGTTCATGTGCGGATAGACGACCGCGATGGTCGCCCCCATGCCCACCATGGCCTCAATGGCGTTCGCGCCCATGGCGAGCAGGGTGCGGCCGGTTTCGGCGGCGAGCCGGTGCGGCGCGGCGACGGCGGCGACGGCGAACTCAGGGCAAGAGGTCATGTGGCGGGGCGTCATGTGGCGGGGCGTCATGTGCCTGGGCGTCATGGAGCGGCTTCAGGGGCCGGAGGTGATCGCCTCGGCTTGCCCGAGGCTCGCCGGTGATATAGGTCAAAGGGCGTGCGCGGAGGCAAGTCCGCGCCGCGCCCGACCCGAATGGAGCCCGTCTTGTCCGAGAAGAAGCCGATCAACTGGCGCAATGTCGTGACGATTTTCAGCGTGGCGATCCTCGTCGGCACGGAGCTGATCGGCATGACGTGGGCGGCCGGCTGGGACATCGGCGGCCTTCTGGGCCTGCCGCCGATCTTCCGCATCGGCTTCGAGATCGTGGGCGGCGCGCTGGGCGCGGTCGGCCTTTATTATTTCGTGCGCGCGGCGCTCAAGGTCGAACCCCTGCGCGGCTGAGGCGTCAGGCCTGCGCGGCCTCGATCGGCCGGCCGTAGGTCTGGCTCCATTTCTCCGCGATCTCCGCCGCCGGCGCCTCCTCGCTGAGGAAAACCGACACGCTGCGCAGCGCCTCGCGCGCCGGCCCCCAGCCCGTGAGCCGTTCGTAATGCGCAGGCTCCAGCGCCAGCACGTCGGCCTGCATTCCCGAGAGCGCCTTCGTCAGCTCCATGGGATCCTCGCCGTCCATCAGCGCCGCGGTCGTCGCGCCCAGATGGAAGGCGGCGAGCTGCGCGAACAGGCCGGTGCGCGTCGCGCAGGACAGGCTGCAGGCGATGGCGCGGGGCGCGCCGGCCTGCAGACGCTCTGTCATCCAGCTCGCATATTCCATGGCGGCGCGAGCGGCCTGCGCATGGGAGGTCTCCTCGGCCTGCGCGCTCTCTGGATCGGGGAAGCGCAACAGGGCCGGATCGTCCGGCTCGACGCCTGCCGGTTTCAGCGCCTGTCCCGCGCCCCAGTCGACGAATTCGGCGAAGGGCAGGGTGGCGGGCAGGGTGTAGGGTTTCACCCGCCGCTTCACATAGCGCAGCGAGAGATTGGCGAGCACGCCGCGCCAGCCGCTGAGGTCGCCAGGCGAGACGATGATCGCCCGCTCCAGCGTTTCAAGCTCCTCAAGCGCGGCGTAGATCAGATGCGCGCAACCATTGAGCACGAAAGCCACGCGCGCGCCCGAGCCATTGAGCTGGCGGACGAGCGCTTCGGACGTGCTGGCGGGATGCAGGATGGTGGCGACGAAGCCGCCGGCGAGCACGCCGAACAGGATCGGCGCGCTGGCCATGACATTTGGCGCGAAGATCGCGACGCGCTCGCCTTTCTTCATGCCGATGCGTTGCAGGCCGGAGGCGATGGCGCGCGCATGGTCGGCGATTTCGCGAAAGGCGAGCTGCGCGCCGAAACTCACGCGCGCCGGCCGCTCGGCGTTATGGCGCGCGGCTGTTTCGAACAGATCCACCAGGGTCGCCGGCGCGTCGCCGACGAGGACGTGCGATGGGTTCGTCGGCGTCATGCGTCATGCACCTCCCAGACACAACGCAGGCGGGCTCATTCTTTGGTCTTGAGGTCTTTCAACTTGGCGAACACCGAGTCGACGTCGAACTCGTCCTCCTCGTCGCGCGCGCTGGCGGGCGCGGCGGGGGTCGAGAACACGTTGTCGCGCGTTAGCTCCTCGGGCTCGCTGTCGTAACCGCGCGGACCGGTGGTGATCTCCGCGGGGGCGAGGGTCGCGCCGGCGTCAGGCGTCTGCGGGCGATCCTTGTTGGCGCGCGCCACTTCGAAGTCGAGATCGATCTGCGAGCACAGGCCCAGCGTCACCGGATCCATCGGCGTGAGGGAGGCGGAGTTCCAGTGCGTGCGGTCGCGGATGGCCTGAAGCGTCGTCTTGGTGGTGCCCACGAGGCGCATCACCTGCGCGTCCTTCAGCTCGGGATGGTTGCGCAGCAGCCAGAGGATCGCATTGGGGCGATCCTGCCGGCGCGAGAGCGGCGTGTAGCGCGGGCCGCGCGTCTTCTTCACCTCCGGCAGGCGCACCTTGGAGGTGGCGAGCTGGAGCCGGTAGTCGGAATCCTTCTCGCCCTTTTCGATCTCGTCGCGGGTGAGCTGGCTCGAGGTGATCGGGTCCTGACCCTTGATGCCGGCGGCGACTTCCCCGTCGGCGATGCCCTTCACCTCCAGCGGGTGCAGTTTGCAGAAGTCGGCGATCTGATCGAACGTCAGCGACGTGTTCTCCACGAGCCAGACGGCGGTCGCCTTCGGCATCAGCGGTGCGTTGCTCATGTTCTGCTCCTTCGGCGCAGGGCGCCCGGCTTCAATGCGATCAGGCATGGGGGATCGGGCTCCGGCCCGGCCGAGGCGAAGCCTCCAACGATCATCCATGCGGGAATGACCCGTTATATAGGCCGGGGCGGGGCGCAGCGCAACTTGCAGCCCAATTCGGCGTCCGCTCCGGCCTCTTGACCCGCTTCAGCCCGCCTTGCGGATCGCTTCCGCGCGCTCATAGGCGCGCTGGACCGCCGGCCGGGCGCGGATCGCCGCCACCCAGCGCTTCACATTGGGGTGATCGTCGAGGCTGATCTTGTGACGCTCATGATTGACGATGGTGGGGTAGCAGGCCATGTCCGCGATGGAGTAATCCGATCCGCCCAGATAGGCGGTGCGGGCGAGCTGGCCGTCCATCACCTTATAGAGACGCTTGAGCTCGTTGAAGGTGCGCTCGGCGGCGCCGGGGTTCTTCTCGGCCATTTCGCCCACATAGACGTTGGCCTGGCCGGAGGCGGGCCCAAGCCCCCCGATCTGCCAGAACACCCATTGCGTGACCCGCGCCTTGCCGACCGGATCGGCGGGCAGGAAGCGCCCGGTCTTTTCGGCGAGATAGAGCAGGATCGCGCCGGACTCGAACACGCCGAGCGGCGCGCCGCCGCCCGCCGGCGCGCGGTCGAGAATGGCGGGAATCTTGTTGTTGGGCGAGATTTTCAGAAATTCTGGGTCGAACTGCTGTCCTTTCTGGATGTTGACGGGCCGCGCCGCCCAATCGGCGCCGCCTTCCTCCAGAAACAGGGCGATCTTCTGGCCATTGGTCGTCGGCCAGTAATGAAGCTCGATCATGGTCTCCTCCCTTAAGATCGTTTCGCCTTGAGATCGTTTCGCCTTGGGGGCGTCTTGATGGACGCACTATATAACCTGTGCGGGCCAGGCGAAGGCCCCCGTCAGCGAGGGCCGGCATGAGCGACAATCCCTTTTTCGAAGACTGGTCGACCCCTTTCGGCCTGCCGCCCTTCTCGCGCATTCGGCCCGAGCATTTCGCGCCCGCCTTCGCGCGCGCGCTCAAGGACCATGAGGCGGAGATCGCCGCCATCTCCGCCCAGGCGGCGGCGCCTGATTTCGAAAACACAATCGTCGCGCTGGAGAAGGCCGGTCGCGCGCTGCGTCGCGTCTCGCGCGTTTTCTGGAACCTCTCCTCTGCGGATTCCAACGAGGCCCTGCAGGCGGTGGAGCGCGACATGGCTCCCCGGCTCGCCGCCCATGGCGCGGCGATCTACATGAACGGCGAATTGTTCGCGCGCCTCGACGCGGTCGCCGCCGCGCCGCAGGGGCTCGACGCGCAGCAGGCGCGCGTGCTTGCGCGCATCCATAAGGATTTCATTCGCGCCGGTGCGCGTCTTGATCCTGCGCAGAAGACGCGGATGAAGGAGATCGTGGAGCGGCTCGCGGCCCTGTCCACGCAATTCGGCCAGAACGTGCTGAAGGACGAATCCGATTTCGTGATGGAGCTTGGCGAAGAGGACGTCGCGGGCCTGTCGGGCGGGCTTAAGGCGAGCGCGGCGGAGACCGCACGCGCGCGCGGCCTCGCCAGCCCTTACGCGATCACGCTGTCGCGCTCGCATGTGGAGCCGTTCCTCGCCAGCTCTGCGCGGCGCGACCTGCGCGAACGCCTGTTCAACGCCTTCGTCGCGCGCGGCGCGCGCGGCGGCGGCGCCGACAATCACGCCATCATCGCGGAGATCGTCGCGCTGCGCGCGGAGAAGGCGGCGCTGCTCGGCTATGCCACCTATGCGCATTACAAGCTCGACGACACGATGGCGAAGACGCCTGAACGCGTGCGCGCGCTGCTCGATCAGGTGTGGGCGAAGGGCCGCGCCCGCGCGCTCGCCGAACGCGACGACATGCAGGCGATCGCCGAGGCTGAGGGCGCCAATTTCCCCATCGCCGCTCACGACTGGCGCTATTACGCGGATAAAGCGCGCGCCGCGCGCTTCGCCATCGACGAGGCGCAGGTGAAGCGCCATTTCGAGCTTGAGAACGTGCGCGCCGCCGCCTTCGATGCAGCCGGTCGCCTGTTCGGCCTGACCTTCGAGGAGAAGACGGGGCTCGATCTCTATCACCCCGACGTGCGCGCCTTCGAGGCGAAGGACCGTGACGGGCGCCATGTTGCGCTTTTTCTCGCGGATGATTTCGCGCGCCCCTCCAAGCGCAGCGGCGCATGGATGAGCGCCTTCCGCTCGCAGGAGAAGCTCGCCGGCGACGTGCGCCCCATCATCCTCAACGTGCTCAATGTCGCAAGTCCGGGCGCTGGACGCAGTGCGCTACTCTCGCTCGACGAGGCGCGCACGCTGTTCCATGAGTTCGGCCATGCGCTGCACGGCATGTTGTCGGACGTGACTTATCCGCGCCTCTCCGGCACGAGCGTCTCCTCGGATTTCGTCGAACTGCCCTCGCAATTGTTCGAGCACTGGCTGACGACGCCCGAGATTCTGCGCCGCTACGCGCGCGATTACGAGACAGGCGCGGAAATGCCGGAAGATCTCGTCGCGCGCATCCGGGCGATGAACGCGTTCAACCAGGGGTTCGCGACGGTGGAATATTGCGCCTGCGCCTATGTGGACATGGACTTCCACGCGCTCGCCCATCCCGCGCACATCGATCCCGCCGCCTTCACGAAGGCCCGGCTTGAGGCGATCGCCATGCCTGCGGAAATCGCCATGCGCCATGGCACGCCCCATTTCGCCCATGTCTTTTCGGGCGAGGGCTATTCGGCTGGTTATTATTCGTATCTGTGGTCGGAGACGCTCGACGCGGACGCGTTCGACGCTTTTCTGGAGACGGGGGACGCTTTCGATCCGCAGGTGGCGGAGCGGCTGCGCGCCTTCATCTATTCCGCAGGCGGCATGCGCGAGCCCGACGAGGCCTATATCGCGTTCCGCGGGCGCCTGCCGACGCCCGAGGCTTTGTTGCGCAAGCGCGGGCTCGCCGACGCTTGAGCCCGCGGGCTCAGGCGAGCGTCAGCACGATCTTGCCGATGTGCTGGCCTTCCTCCATGCGCTGATGGGCGCGCGCGGCCTCGCGCAGGGGGAAGGTCGAATCGATGATCGGCCGGCACTTGCCCTGCGCGAAGAAGGGCCAGACCTTTTCCTGAAGGCTCTGGGCGATGGCCGCCTTCTGCTCCACCGTGCGCGGGCGCAGCGCAGAGCCCGTATACATGATGCGCTTGGCGGAAATCGGCCGCAGGTCGAGCTCCGGGATCTTGAAGCCCTGCTGGAAGGCGATCTGCACGACGCGCCCGTCCATGGCCGCGCATTCGAAATTGCGCTGCACATAGGAGCCGCCCACCATGTCGAGCACGAGGTTCACGCCCTTGCCGCCGGTGGCCGCTTTCACTTCCTCGACGAAATCCTGCGTGCGGTAGTTGATCGCAAGGTCGGCGCCGAGCTTGCGGCAGGCTTCGAGCTTCTCCTGCGATCCGGCGGTGACGATGATCTTCGCGCCTACCGCCTTGGCGAGCATGATCGCAGTGGTGCCGATGCCAGAGGATCCGCCATGCACGAGCGCGGTCTCGCCGGCGGCGAGCCGGCCCGTCATGAAGGCGTTCACCCAGACGGTGAAGAACGTCTCCGGCACGGCGCCGGCCTCGATCATCGAAAAGCCTTGCGGGACTGGCAGCGCATGGGTCTCGTGCACGGCGCAATATTCCGCGTATCCCCCGCCATGGGCGAGCGCGCAGACCTTGTCGCCGATCTTGTGGCGCGTCGCGCCTTCTCCGATCGCGACGACCTCGCCGGCGATCTCGAGTCCGGGCAGGTCGCTTGCGCCGGGCGGGGGCGGATAGCGGCCGATGCGCTGGGCGACGTCCGGGCGGTTCACGCCGGCGGCGGCGACCTTCACGAGAATCTCGCGCGCGCCGGGCGCGGGCACGGGCCGCGTCTGGGGCTGCAGCATTTCCGGTCCGCCCGGCGCCTGAATGGCGATGCAGGTCATCTCGGCTGGAATGGACATGCTAGACCTCGCGTTTCCTTTTTCCCTGAGAGCGTGCGTAGCGCTTGCGGCGCCTGCGCGCAATCGGGGCCGCGATGACAGGCGCTCGCGCGCGCATTACACTGCTGTGGTTCGAGCCTCGCGCCCGGGAGGTCCAAATGAGCGCCGTCGAGAATGATCCGTTCGCAGCTCCGCCGCGCCGCAAGGTCGCGCATGAGATCGGGGAGGCGCTCGATTTCCTGTCGGCGGACGAATTGCGCGCCCGCATCGCCCTCCTGCAGGAGGAGATCGCGCGGCTCGAGGCGGCCGCGCAGGCGCGCGACGCCTCCCGGCGCGCCGCCGACGCCTTTTTCAAATCGTGAAGCCGGCGCTTTCCGCATCGTAATCGCACAGCTTACGATTCATCGCGCGTTAACGCTTCTGGTTCACCATAAGCTTGTCCCGATCTTCGGGGCCGGGCGGCCTGCGTCGCCCCGTTTGACGCCTCCCTGTCACCAAACTTCAAGAGCCGCCGCCCCCTGCGGCTCTTTTTTGCTCCGCGCGGCGGGGGCGAGCCTTCATGCGTTCTGTCAAACGCTTGACCGGGGCCAGTAACCTTAACGGAGCTTTAAGGGCGCGCGGCCCGAATTCGGCGCTAGGATCGATCCATCACAAGCCTTGCCGGCGGCTCGCCGGCGCTTTGGTCATGGATGGATTGGTTCGGCATGTCGGCGTTCAGCGACAACACCGTGCAGTTCGGCCACAGGCTCGCCTCCTCGGAGGCGTTCAAGAGCCTGTTCCGCGAAGGCATGCTGCTCGTGGAGGAGGCGGCCGAATATCTTGACGGCGCGGGCCGGGGCGAATCGCGGACGCTCGCGCGCGCTGAGGCGCTCGCCTACGCATCCGAGAGCATGCGTCTGACCACGCGGCTCATGCAGCTCGCCTCCTGGCTGCTGCTGCAACGCGCGGTCAACGAGGGCGAGCTGACCCTCGCGCAGGCCGCAGCCGACAAGCATAAAGTGAAACTCACCCGGCAGGAGGCGGCCACCGACGGCGCCCTGTTCCAGCGCCTGCCGATCAAGCTGCAGGACCTCGTGCAGCAATCCCTGCGCCTGCAGGAGCGCATTCTGCATCTCGATCAATTGCTCTACGCCCGCAAGGCGGAGACCGCCGCGGCGACAGGCGGCGCGATTGGGCTTGAGGAGCAGTTCGCCCAGCTGCGCCAGGCCTTCAGCCCCACGGGCCCCAATTGAGGGCGGGCGCGCGAAGCTGAAAAACAAAACGGCCGGGGAAAACCCCGGCCGTTTTCGTCTGGGCGCGCGGCGCTTTTCTTACTTGCGCTGGCCGATCGAGCCGAAGCGCGCGTTGAAGCGCGAGAGGCGGCCGCCGCGGTCGAGCAATTGCTGCGTGCCGCCGGTCCAGGCCGGATGGGTCTTGGGGTCGATGTCGAGGTTGAGCGTCGCGCCCTCGGACCCATAGGTCGAGCGGGTCGTGAACTCGGTCCCGTCGGTCATGACGACCTTGATGACATGGTAGTGCGGATGGATGTCGGCTTTCATGGCGGCGGTCCTTGGCGGTCGTTCGCATCCGTCCGCGGCGGGCCGCGGAGAATGGCGAAGCCGCAGCGCGGGGCTGCGGCGAATGTCTGTCCCAATGGGGTGGCCCTTCGGGGATTGGCGGCTCCTATACATGAGGGGGCCGCGGGAAACAAGGCGAGGCCGGTTTCGCCCCCGGCCCAAGTGTCGTAAACAGGCCCGATGACCACGGTCGAACCACAAGCCGCTGCGCCGGACGGCGTTTCGGGCCTCCGCCCCAGGGCCTCGCTCAAGGCTCTCCTGCCGCTCGCCCCTTACGCCCTGCGCCGGCGGGGCCGGGTGCTTGCGGCTCTTGCCGCGCTCGTGGTGGCCTCGGCCGCGACGCTGACGGTGCCGGTCGCCGTGCGCGGCATGATCGACAACGGCTTTTCCGGAGAGAGCGCGGGCGCGATCGATCTTTATTTCGCGGCCATGGTGGCCGTGGTGGGCGTGCTCGCGGTCGCCTCGGGCCTGCGCTACTACCTCGTGATGACGCTTGGCGAGCGCGTGGTGGCCGATCTGCGCGCGGATGTGTTCGCCCATCTTCTGCGTCTCGACGCGGCCTTCTACGACACTGCGCGTTCGGGCGAGCTCGTCTCGCGGCTCACCGCCGACGCCACGCAGATCAAATCCGCGTTCGGCTCCTCGGCCTCCGTCGCCTTGCGCAACGTGTTCATGTTCGCCGGCGCCATCGCCATGATGGTCTATACGAGCCCGAAGCTCTCGGGCCTCGTGCTGATCGCCATTCCCGTGATCGTCCTGCCGCTCGTGGCGTCGGGGCGTTCAGTGCGTGCGCGCTCGCGCCGTGCGCAGGACACGCTGGCGGAAGCCTCCGCCTTCGCCGCCGAAAGTCTTGGCGGCGTGCGAACCTTGCAGGCCTTTACCGCGGAGCCGGCTGCTGGCGGGCGTTTCCGCATCGCCGTCGAACAGGCCTATGAGGCCGCGCGCAGCGCCATGGCCGCGCGCTCGCTGCTCACCGTCGTCGCCATCTTCCTCGCCTTCGCGAGCGTGATCGGCGTGTTGTGGCTTGGCGCGCAGGACGTGCTGGCCGGGCGGATCACCGGCGGGCTGTTGTCGCAATTCGTGCTCTACGCCGTGTTCGGCGCGAGCGCGCTTGGTCAGCTGTCGGAAGTGTGGAGCGAGATTTCGGCCGCCGCGGGCGCCGCCGCGCGGATCGCCGATCTGCTGGAGACGAAGCCTGCCATCAGCGCGCCCGCCGCGCCGGCGCGCGCGCCCTCGCCCCCGCGTGGCGAGATCGCTTTCGAGGACGTCGGCTTTTGCTATCCCACCCGGCCGGAGGCGCATGCGGTGCGCGGCCTGTCCTTCCGCGTGCGGCCTGGCGAAACGGTTGCGATCGTGGGTCCGTCCGGCGCGGGCAAGTCCACGATCTTCCAGTTGCTGATGCGCTTCTACGATCCGCAGCAGGGACGCATTCTCGTGGACGGCGTGGACGTGCGCGATTTCGATCCGGCGGAGCTGCGCGCGCGCATCGGCCTCGTGCCGCAGGAATCGGCGATCTTCGCCGCCACGATCGACGAGAATATCGCCTATGGGCGCGCGGGCGCTACGCGCGCGCAAGTGACGGACGCCGCGCGCCGCGCCGCCGCCGACGAATTCATCCGCGAGCTTGCGGACGGCTATGACGCGCGCGTGGGCGAGCGCGGCGTCACGCTTTCGGGCGGACAGCGCCAGCGCATCGCCATCGCCCGCGCGATTTTGAAGGACGCGCCGATCCTGCTGCTCGACGAAGCCACCTCCGCTCTCGACGCCGAGAACGAGACGCTCGTGCAGGCCGCGCTCGAAAACGTGATGGGCGCGCGCACGACGCTCGTCATCGCCCATCGTCTCGCCACCGTGCTCAAGGCCGACCGCATTCTCGTGCTCGATGAGGGCCGCGTTGCGGAGGAGGGCTCGCACGCCGCGCTTGTGGCGCGCGACGGACTTTACGCGCGTCTCGCGCGCCTGCAGTTCGACGCGGGCGCCAAGGCGCTCGCCCTTTAGGCTCAGACGCGCTCCACGCAGATCTTGTCGAGCCGTTCGCCCGCGCGCCAGCGGCGCAGATTGTCGGCGAACATGCTGGCGTGGGAGGCGCCGATTCCCGGCCCGCCTGCGCCCGCGATATGTGGGGTGATAAGCGTCTCGTCCATGCTCCAGAGCGGATGGTCGGGGGGCAGCGGCTCCTCCTCCATCACGTCGAGCCCGGCGCCCGCGATGCGCTTCTCGCGCAGCGCGTCCACAAGCGCGGTCTCGTCCACGATCAGGCCGCGCGCTACGTTGACGAGCACGGCGCGCGCGGGCAGGGCGTCGATGACGGCGCGCGAGACGATCGCATGGGTGGCCTCGTCATAGCCGGCTGCGACCATCAGCGCGTCACAATCCGCCGCGGCTTCGATGAGCCGTTCGCGCGGCAGCAGCGCGTCGAAATGATCGAGCGGGCCGCGTGCGCGCGTCACGCCCGTCACGCGCATGTCGAAGGCCTTCGCCTTGCGCGCGATCTCCTGACCGATCGCGCCGCAGCCCAGAATGAGCAGGCGCTTGCCCGCGAGATTGTCGAGCATCGGCGTCACAGCGTCGCGCGACCATGCGCCCTGCGCGCGGGCGCGTTCGGTGAGGCGCACGCGGCGCATCAGGCCGAGCAGCAGGAACATTCCATGCTCCGCCACCGCGAAAGCGCGCAGGCCCGCGACATTGGTGACGGTCACGCCCTTGGGCAGGCCGTTGCCCTGCGCCTTGTCGATGCCCGAGGTGAGGAACTGGATCCAGCGCAGGCTCGCGCCGTGGGCGCGAATCGTCGCGGCGTTCTCGGCCGAATAGGCGCGGTTGGTGGTGATGAGGACCTCCGCGCCGGCGAGGGCGGCCTGCAGCGGCGCGCCGCCGCCCTCCGCCACCCGCATTTCGAGGCCGGGGAACGTGTCCATGAGGCGCAGGAAACTCTCCGGCGACCCGTGGGGATTGAAATAAGCGGCGATGGTCATGCGGCCTCCCTTGCGCGCAGACTACCGGGGAAAAGGCGCCCGGGCGAGGCCGGAGGCGGGGGTCCGCCGCATTTGCGCCATTAACCCCGCATTAAGCACGTCGGGCGTTCGCTGAAATGCGACGCCTCGAAAAAAGCGTCCGGAAAGGTTGATGGAACCTTCGCTTAACCATCCGGGCGGTAAGGCTTCGGGCAGGATCCGCGGCGTCGACGCGCCTCGGAGCCGGCCTATCCGGCAGCACAGGAGTTTCGGAATGACCATTTTCACCAGCGCGCGCGTCCTGCGCATCGCGGCGGCGTTGACGGCGGCCCTGGCGATCTCCGCCTGCTCGAAAAATCCCAGCGAAGATCCCAACGCCCTCGGCGGGCTTGGCGGACGCGCCGGCGCGGCGACGCCGGGCAGCCAGCAGGATTTCGTGGTGAACGTGGGCGACCGCGTCTATTTCGAGACCGATTCGGTCGAGCTGACCTCGCAGGCGCAGGCCATCCTCGACAAGCAGGCCCAGTGGCTCGCCCAATATCCGCGCTATTCGATCACCATGGAAGGCCACGCCGACGAGCGCGGCACGCGCGAATACAACTTCGCCCTCGGCGCCCAGCGTTCGGAGGCCGCGAAGAACTATCTCGTCGCGCGCGGCGTGCCCGCCAGCCGCATCCGCACCATCAGCTACGGCAAGGAGCGTCCGGTGGCGGTGTGCAACGACATCTCCTGCTGGTCGCAGAACCGTCGCGCCGTCACGGTGCTCGGCGGCGCAGGCGCCTGACGCAAGACCTGCGTCTCCTGAACGGCCGCAGCGGTCCTCCAGCCGCTGCGGCCGATTCGTTTTCGGGCGCAAACGCCCCATTTTGGCCATGGGCCGGCCTATTCTGCCGCGCAACACTCTTGTAAGGCTGCCGTTTGAAGCCTGTCGGGAGCCCCGCTCCGGCCTCTGGAACGACCCTATCCATGTCTTTCGCCCTGCGTCCCGCGCTCCGCGCGCTCCTGCTCCTCCTCTCCCCCGCGCTTCTCGCCGGCCCTATGGCCGCGCCCGCCCGCGCCCAGTTCTTCGAACGCTCCCAGCCCCAGCCTCAGGCTGACGTGGGCGCGCTCATGCTGCGCATCGACCGGCTGGAGCGCGAGGTGCGCGCCCTCACGGGCCAGCTTGAGGAGACCCAGTTCCAGCTGCGCCGCCTGCAGGAGCAGACCGGCCGGCCGCCGCAGGCGGAGGAGCCGCGCGCTCCCGGCCGGAGGGGGGAGATGTTCGATCCGAGCCTCGGCCAGCGCGGCGAGGCGCCGGGCGGGCGCAGTCCGCTCGACGGGCGGCCGGGCGTCGCGGGGCCGCTGGGCGGGGCGGTCGCCGGCGATCCGGCCGAAGACCCCAACGCGCCTCTCGATCTCCTGAATCCGCGACGTCCGCGCGCGCCCAACGCGGGGCTTGCGCCCGGCCCCTCGCCTTTGGGCCAGACGCCGCCTTCCGCGCCGCTGGCGAGCGGGCCGGCGCCGGCCATCGCTGCTGCGCCGTCGGCTTCCGCCGAGCCGCCCGCCCAGCCGACGGTGAGCGGCCCGCGCGCGGAGTATGAGGCGGCGCTGGCGCAGGCGCGCGCCAACCAGCTCGACGCTGCGGAGGCGAGCCTCGCCGATTTCATCGCGCGCTATCCGTCAAGCCAGCTCGCGCCCGGCGCCATGTACAATCTCGGCGACGTCTATGCGCGGCGTGGACGCCATCGCGAGGCGGCCGAACAATTTCTGAAAGTCTCCACCGATTTCTCCAAAAGCCCGCAGGCGCCGCAAAGCCTGTGGCGGCTCGGCCAGTCGCTCGAGCGCCTCGGCGCGAAGGAGCAGGCCTGCGCCGCATGGGCGGAGATCGGGCGCAAACATCCCGGCGCCTCCGCCAATGTGAAGGCCGGCGCCGAGCGCGACATGAAGCGCGTGCAATGCTGAGCGCGCGCCGGCGCGACGAAGCGTTCGCGCCGTTCGCACGCGCGTCCGGCCTTCTGCTCGCGGTGTCGGGCGGGCCGGATTCGCTGGCGCTTCTGAAACTCGCGCTCGACTGGCGCGTCGCGCGCGGATCTTCTGCGCCGCCTGTTTTCGCCGCCACCGTCGATCATGGATTGCGCGCGGCCTCGCGCGCGGAGGCGCAGGCGGTCGCCGACGCATGCGCGCGGCTTGGCGCGCCGCACGCCATTCTCCCATGGGAGGGCGAGAAGCCGCTGAGCCGCGTGCAGGAGCGCGCGCGTTCGGCGCGTTACGCCTTGCTGCACGCCCATGCGCGCGCGCTCGGCGCGGACGTGGTGATGACCGCCCATCATCTCGACGATCAGGCCGAGACCTTGCTGATGCGCATGGCGCGCGGCAGCGGCGTGGCCGGGCTTGCGGGCATGCGGTGCGCGACGCCGTTCAGCGGGCTCACGCTCGCGCGCCCGCTTCTCGACGTGACGAAGGAGGAGCTTGTCGCCCATTGCGCGGCGCATGGCCTGACGCCTTTGGAGGACCCTTCCAATTTCGATCCGCGTTTCGCGCGCGCCCGCATCCGCCGCCTGTCCGCGCGTCTGGCCGCCGAAGGGCTCACCGCGCAGCGGCTGGGCGAGCTGGCGCGCCGGGCCGCTCGGGCGGAGGACGCGCTGGCGCGCGCGGCGCAGGCCGCCGCCGACCGGCTGATCCGGCGCGGGCCGGAGGGGGCGGCTTTGTCCTTCGCCGCTCTGGCGGAGGAGCCGGAGGAGATCGGCCTGCGGACGCTCGAGGCGATGGTCGCCGGGCTGGCGCCCGCCGCGGCCGGGGCGGCCCCCGCGCGCCTGCAGCGGCTTGAGGCCGCGTTCGAGCGCCTGCGGCTGGCGCAGCGGGAGGGGCGCGCCCTGCGCGTGAGCTTCGCCGGCGCGGTGCTGACGCTCGACCGCAAGGGCGGGCTTGCGGCGCGTCCGGAGGGCCCGCGCCGGCGCGGGCGGGCGGCTGCGGGCGAAAAGCCGCAATCCGTTCACGCAATCGACGAAAAGCGGGCGCGTGATCAATCATGCTCGGGCGCTTCCCTTGGCAAGGGGGCTGCGCGCGCCTAGATTAAATGATCAGCCAGCGGCGCCAGGGTCCGGCGTCTCGCTGCAGCGCATCACCCGGCAGGATCTACGGCAGGACGCAATGAATCCCAATGTGCGGAACTTCGCTCTCTGGGTGATTATCTTTCTTCTGGTGGTGGCTCTGGTCATGTTGTTCCAGAACCCCTCCCAGCGGGAGCTTTCCCAGCAGATCACCTTCAGCCAGCTCCTGAGCGAGGTCGACCAGGGCCGCGTGCGCGAGGTGACGATCTCCGGGCCGGAAATCTCCGGCCATTTCACGGACAATCGTCCCTTCTCCACTTACGCGCCGAACGATCCGTCGCTGGTGCAGAAGCTTTATTCCAAGAACGTCTCCATCGCGGCCCGCCCCCCGCAGGAGGGCAACAGCTGGCTCGTGACGCTTCTCGTCAACGGCCTGCCGCTGATCGCCTTCCTCGGCGTGTGGATCTTCCTGTCGCGCCAGATGCAGGGGGCCGGCGGGAAAGCCATGGGCTTCGGCAAGTCGAAGGCCAAGCTCCTCACAGAGGCGCATGGGCGCGTCACGTTCGAGGACGTGGCGGGCATCGACGAGGCGAAGGAGGACCTGCAGGAGATCGTCGAATTCCTGCGCGATCCGCAGAAATTCCAGCGGCTGGGCGGGCGCATTCCGCGCGGCGTCCTGCTGGTCGGCCCGCCGGGCACCGGCAAGACGCTGACCGCGCGCGCGGTCGCCGGCGAGGCGAACGTGCCCTTCTTCACCATTTCGGGCTCGGACTTCGTCGAGATGTTCGTGGGCGTCGGCGCAAGCCGCGTGCGCGACATGTTCGAACAGGCCAAGAAGAACGCGCCCTGCATCATCTTCATCGATGAAATCGACGCGGTCGGGCGTCATCGCGGCGCGGGCCTTGGCGGCGGCAATGACGAGCGCGAGCAGACGCTCAACCAATTGCTCGTCGAGATGGACGGCTTCGAGCCGAACGAAGGCATCATCATCATCGCCGCGACGAACCGGCCGGACGTTCTCGACCCTGCGCTGCTGCGTCCGGGCCGTTTCGACCGCCAGATCGTCGTGCCCAATCCCGACGTGTCGGGCCGCGAGAAAATCCTGAAAGTGCACGTGCGCAAGGTGCCGCTGGCGCCGGACGTGGACCTGAAGGTGATCGCCCGCGGCACGCCGGGCTTCTCGGGCGCGGACCTGATGAACCTCGTCAACGAGGCGGCCCTGCTCGCCGCGCGCCGCAACAAGCGCGTGGTGACGCATCAGGAATTCGAGGACGCCAAGGACAAAGTCATGATGGGCGCCGAGCGCAAGTCGATGGCGATGTCCGAGGAGGAGAAGAAGCTCACGGCCTATCACGAGGCGGGCCACGCCATCGTGGGCCTGTTCGTGCCCGCCGGCGTGCCGGTGCACAAGGCCACGATCATTCCGCGTGGGCGCGCGCTCGGCATGGTGAAATTCCTGCCCGAGGGCGACCGCTATTCGATGAAGTACAAGGAGTTCACCTCCCAGCTCGCGGTCGCCATGGGCGGGCGCGTGGCGGAGGAGGTCACCTTCGGCAAGGAGAACATCACCTCCGGCGCCTCGGGCGACATCGAACAGGCCACCAAAATGGCGCGCGCCATGGTCACGCGGCTCGGCTATTCCGACGAACTGGGCCTCGTCGCCTATGGCGAGAACCAGGAGGAAGTGTTCCTCGGCATGTCGGTGGGCCGGCAGCAGAACATTTCCGAGGCCACCGCGCAGAAGATCGACGCCGAAGTGCGCCGGCTGGTGGACGAGGGCTATCAGACCGCCCGTCGCATCATCACCGAGAACAACGAGGGCTTCACGACCATCGCCGAGGCGCTGCTCGAATTCGAGACGCTCACCGGCGATGAGCTGAAGGACCTGCTCAACGGCAAGCGCCCCACGCGCGAGCCCACCGATGAGCCGCCGGCGCCGCGCGCCTCCGTCCTGCCGACGACCAAGCCGCGTCCGCCCCGGGCCGAGCCGGACGCGGGCGGGCTGGAGCCCCAGCCCTCGGCCTGACCGGCGCATGTCTTGAAATTGCGAAAAGCCCCGCTCATGCGGGGCTTTTTTGCGCGCGCCGAATATCAGGGTCCTTGCCAAATCATTCGTTTTGCGGCTCAGTTCTGGCGAGCAGAACACGAGGGAGGGTTCCATGTCGCATTACAGCAAGCGCGCGTTCGGCGCGCTATTCGGCGCGTCTCTGGCGCTGGGGCTCGCCGCAGGCGGCGCGCAGGCGCAGAGCTCGCCCACGCCCGGCTTTCCCAACAAGCCGCTCCGCCTCATCACGCTGACCACGCCCGGCGGCTCGCTCGACATTCTCGCGCGCATGATCGCCGACGAGATCGGCAAGCAATGGGGCCAGCAGGTGATCGTGGAGAACCGCGTCGGCGCCGGCGGCAATATCGGCGCGGAGGCGACCGCGCGCTCCGCGCCCGACGGCTATACGATCGGCATGGTGACGGTCTCCACCCATGGCGTGAATCCCTCGCTCTACGGCGACAAGATGCGCTTCGATCCGGTGAAGGATTTCGCGCCGATCATCCTCGCCGCCGAACTCAAGAACGTCGTCGTCGTGCATCCCTCGGTGCCGGCGAAGAACGTGCGCGAACTCGTCGATTACGCGCGCGCCAATCCCGACAAGATCTCCTTCGGCTCCGCGGGAACCGGCACGACCCAGCATCTGGCCGGCGAGATGGTGAAGATGATGGAGGGCGTGAAGATGCAGCACGTGCCCTATCGCGGCGCCGCCGCCGCCGTGCCGGATCTTCTGTCGGGCCAGCTGCAATTGATGTTCGTCTCCATCCCCGACGTGATCTCGCACATTCAGGCGGGCACGCTGCGCGCGATCGGCGTCACGTCGAAGGAGCGTTCGCGCTCGCTGCCCGACGTGGTTCCCATGGCCGAACAGGGCTGGAAGGATTTCGACGTGCGCGGCTGGTTCGGCGTCGTCGCGCCGGCGGGCACGCCCAAGCCGATCGTCGACCGCTACCATGCGACGATCAGCGCCATGCTCGCGCGCCCCGACATGCGCGAGAAGCTCTTCACCATCGGGCTCGATCCGCTCACGAGCACGCCCGAGGAATTCGCCGCCTTCATCAAGTCGGAGGTGGAGAAGTGGGGCCCGGTCGTGAAGGCCTCGGGCGCCAAGGTGGAATAGGCGCGGCCGGGGCAGGGCCATGCGCGCGGGGACGCGCGCGGTCCTTTCAACGACGCGCGGGGACGCGCGCGGTCCATTGATTGATGCGCGCGGGGACGCGCGCGGTCCTTCCAACGATGCGCGGGGACGCGCGCGGTCCATTGATTGATGCGCGCGGTCGGCTTGCGAATATGGACCGCGCGCGTCCTCGCGCGCATGCAGCGCTCAGTCCGGCGTCCAGGCGCCTTTGGCGAGCCAGGTCTCCAGCATCCAGAAATGGTCGCAGCCGAAAAAGGGCTCGCCGTCGGCGATGACGAAGGGCACGCCGAACACGCCGGCGGCGACCGCGCTCTCCACGTCGCGGTGCAGCGCCTGCTTGGTCTCCTCGAGTCCGATGGCGTGTGTGAGCTCATCGAGATCGATGTCGAGCGCGCGCGCCTCCGCCTCCCAGGATTGCGGCAGGGTGAAATCCTCGCTGCGCGTCCATAGTTTCTCGAACATCGCCATGGCGAAACGCTTGGCGAGCTGCGGGTCGCGCGCCTTCAGCCAGACATAGGCGCGCATGGCCTTGAAGGACGTATGTCCGCGCAGGCCGTGCATGCGCAGCGGCGCGTTCCACAATTTCGCGAGGCGTTGCGCGTCGTGGGCGAGATAGGGCCCTTTCAGCGGATATTCGGGCAAGGGCTTCATGCCCATCACCTTCACCACCGTCACGCCGACGAGCACGGGCTTCCAGTCCGTCGTGCGGCCGTGGCGGGCGGCGAGCGCGTCGATGCGCGTGGCCGCGAGATAGGCGAAGGGAGAGAAGACGTCGAAATAGAAATCGATCGGCGGCTTGCTCATGGGCGCGCCTCCTGTTCGGCGACCAGCGTCTCGCGCAATTTCACCTTGGCGATCTTGCCGAAGCCGATGCGCGGCACGTCCTCGACGACGCGGATCTCCGCGGGCCGCTTGAACTTCGCGAGGGAGGCGAGGCAATGGGCCTCCACGCGCGCGCGCAGGGCTTCGGGCGCGTCGGCGCCTTGCGCGGCGATGACGAAGGCCACCACGCGCTCGCCCCATGTGGCGTCCGGCGCGCCCACCACGGCGGCTTCGCGCACGCCGGCCACCTGCATGATGCAGGCCTCCACCTCGCCGCCCGACACGCCTTCGCCGCCGACCTTGATGACGTCCTTCGTGCGGTCGGCGAATTCAAGCCAGCCGTTCTCGAGCAGGGTTACGCGGTCTCCGGTGATGAAGCGTCCGCGCGCGTCGAACGCCTCGGCGGTCGTGCGTTCGTCGTTGAAGTAATCGCGGAAGATCGACAGGCCGCGCACGCCGCCGACGAACAGATGGCCCGTCTCGCCGGGCCGAACGGGCCGGCCGTCGTCGTCCTCCACATGGATGCGGTAGCCCATCGAGGGCCGCCCGATCGAGCGCGCAGGCTGCGGCGACCAGGGATCGCCGACGATCCCCTGCGCCACCATTTCCGTCATGCCCCAGCCGGTGAGCTCGCGCACGCCGAAGCGCTGCGTGAAGGCGGGCGTGTGGTTGGCGGTGATCCACATGCGGAACGCATGCGCGGGCGGATCGCTCTGGCCGAGCACGCTCGAGGTGAATTTCACCTGCGAGGCCATGGTGGCGCGATGCTCCATCGCGACAGGCCAGAAACGGCTCGCCGAGAAGCGCGGTTGCAGCACCACGGTCGCGCCGGCGAAAAAGGCGCCGAGGAAAGACCACGAGAAGCCGACCACGTGAAAGAGCGGCAGGAAGATCTGATACACGTCGTCCGCGCGCACGCCTTGCTGGGTGGCGGCCATTTTCGCGCCCCACAGAATGTTCGCGTGGGTCCACACCACGCCCTTGGCGCGCGCCGTCGTGCCGGTGGTGAACAGGATCAGCGCAGGGCTCAGCGGGTCAGGCGCGCGCGCGGGCGCGGGATCGGCGAACAGCGCGTCGAGCCGGGCGGAGGCGGGCGCGGCGCATGCGGGCGGCGCGCCTGCGTCATCCTGCGTGCAGACCACGAAGGACAGGCCCGGACAGGCGGCGACCATGTCATAGAGGCGCGGCTGGGTGAGCGCGGCGCGCGCGCCCGTCGCCTCCACGAGGTCGCGCACTTCCGGCGCGGCGAGCGCGGGATTGCCCAGCACGGCGACTGCGCCGATCCATGCGCAGGCGAAGCGCATCAGCAGGGTCTCGGGGCAGTTCTCCAAAAGAATGAACACGCGCTCGCCGGGCTTCACGCCGCGCGCGAGCAGGCCGCCGGCGAGGCGCGCCACGTCGGTTTCAAAGGCGCGCCAGCTCCATGCGCGGCCTGCGCCTTCCAGAGGCGCCCAGATGAGAAAGGGCTTGTCGGGGTGGGCCTGCGCGCGTTCGCGCAGACAGGAGGCCGCGTCCATTCCCGCGAAGGGGTGCAGAAAAGCCTCGTCCTCGATATGCGGCGACGTGATGCGCGTCATGGTTTGCGCCTTGTCCTTTGCGGTCTCATCCCGGTCCGCAGCGTCGTTGCGCGGCGGACGACGTTCTCATTCCCACGCGGCCGGGCGGGCTTCCTGCAGCCGTCCGCCGAGGCGCACGGGCGCGATCATGGTCGCAAGGCCGGAGGCGTCCGTCTCCACCGCGACGCCGCACACGGTCGCAGGCCCTTCCGCCGGCTCGAAACGTCCAGAGGAAATGCGCCGCGTGAAACGGTTCAGCGGTTCGGCCTTGTTCATGCCGATCACGGAATCGTAATCGCCCGTCATGCCCGCGTCGCTCTGATAGGCGGTGCCGCCGGGCAGGATCTGCGCGTCGGCGGTGGGCGCATGGGTATGGGTGCCCACCACAAGCGAAGCGCGCCCGTCGCAGAAATGGCCCATGGCGTATTTCTCGCTCGTGGTCTCCGCATGAATGTCGACGATGGCGGCGTCGCAGCCGCGACCCAGCGGGCAGGCCTCCAGTTCACGGTCGGCGATGGCGAAGGGATCGTCGAGCGGATCCATGAAAATGCGGCCCATGAGATTCATCACGAGCACGCGCGCGCCGTTATGCGCCTCGATCAGGTTCACGCCGCGCCCGGGCGTGCCGGGCGGAAAGTTCGCGGGCCGGATGAGGCGGGGCTGGCGCTCGATAAAGACGAGCGTCTCGCGCTGGTCCCATGCGTGGTTGCCAAGCGTCACGCAATCGGCGCCCGCGTTGACGAATTCCTCGCAGATGGTTTCGGTGATGCCGAAGCCGCCGGCCGCGTTCTCGCCATTGACGCAGACGAAGTCGAGCTTCCAGCGCGCGCGCAGGTCCGGCAGCGCGTCCACGAGCGCGTGGCGCCCCGCGCGGCCCACGACGTCGCCAATGAAAAGCATGCGCATGCAGCGCTCCTATTGCGGTTCGCCCGCGCGCCAGGCGAGCGAGCAGTCGATGAGTTCGTTTTCGGTGAGGATGAAATCGAGCGGCTGGTCGTGGTCTTCCTCCGGCGCGCGCGCGATCTCCTGGCAGGCGAATCCCACGCCGATCGCAGGCGCGGGGCGGCGTGCGCGGATGCGCGCGAGCGTGGCGTCGTAATAGCCGCCGCCATAGCCCAGCCGATAGCCGCGCCGGTCGAAGGCGGTGAGCGGGGTGAAGATGAGATCGGGTTGAACTTCGGGCAGGCTCGGCGCGGGTTCGGGAATGCGCATCGCGCCTTCGACCATGGGCTGGCCCTGGCGCCAGCGGCGGAAGACGAGCGGCGTTCCCGGCGCGCCCGCGCAGGGCAGGCCGACGACGATCTCGTGATAGTCGCAGGCGAGGGCGAGCAGCAAAGTGTCGGGCTCCGTGCCAACCGGCCAGAACAGGGCCACGGTGCGCGCGAAGGCGCGGCGCGCGAGGGCCACGCCCTCCAGCGCCAGCCGCTCCGCGAAGGCCTCGCGCACGGCCTGCGGCGTTTCGGCGCGCCGGGCGAGGGCTGCGCGGCGCAGGGCGCGCTTGTCTGATGCGGGATCGACCATGCCCGCTCGCTAGCACAATCCGCGCGGGCGCGGGAGGGCGCAGACCGCATGGCGCGCGAGCGTTTTGCGCGCGGTCTGGGGTGTCGCGGTCTGGGGAAGCGCGGAGCCACATGAGCCGTGGGACATCGATCCCGGGAACCTACAAAGTAGGTGGGCGCCGTGTGCCCAGGTCCACGGACGAGGGCAGGGACAGCTCCCAAGAGATCGATAAGGCCCCGGAAATAGTGTCCACACGCGATCCGCAGCCCCGCCCGGTCAATGTAGGGGAGCGGCGGGCGAAAAGCCAGCGCTGGCGCGGCCAAGGGGCGCGTTCAGGGCTTGCGCCAGCGGCGCGTTCAGGGCTTGCGCCAGCCGGCGTTCATCTGCTGGGTCAGGCCTTCGATGCGCGCGGAGGCGGCGTCGAGCGCTTCGGCGAGCGCGGTGGCCCAGCCGTCGGTGGCGTGGAGCGCGGCCTCGCGCGTCTCGTTCACGCTGGCGACCTCCGCCTGCAGCGCCTCGATCTTGCGGCGGGCCTCGGACATTTCGTCGGCGATGGTGATCGCCGCCATGACGGTGAGGCGCTGGTCGCCGATCTCGCCGAAAGCGCGGCGCATCTCCGCGATCTTGGCGTCGATGACGCGCGCCAGCTCTTCCAGATGGGCTTCCTCGCCGTCGTTGCAGGCCATGCGATAGGGGCGGCCGGCGATGGTGACGTTGACCTGCGCCATCGTCTCAGCCCTCCCGCGCCGCGCGGGCGGCGTCCAGCACCGCGCGCACCTGGGCGCTCGCGCGCTCCACGCGCTGGCGCACGTCCTCGTTGGCGTGGCCGAGCGCGCGCGCCCGCGCCATGGCGCCGTCGAGCTCGGCGGCGAGCCGCGCGCGGTCGTCCTGCATGACGGAAAGCTCGTCCTCGAGGTCGGCGCGCACTCTGTCGGCGACGGCCAGCCGTTCTCCGGCCGCCTCGAGCTGGTCGAGGGCGGAGGCGAAGCGTTTGAGCGAGTCTTCGAGTCGGACGGGAAGCTTCATGCGCGGGCCATTAGCGGCCCCTTGCGGGGCAGGGTCAACGTCGGTTTTCCGCTTTGCCCACAGGTGAATCGCGGCCAAGCCCGGCGTAGCGCCGCAAGGCGGGCGGCTGCGCTTTGACAGGCCCCGGCGAGGTGTTAATGGAAACCCCGTTCCGGCCGCCGGGCGCGTTCCGCACGGCCTTTCCCGCGTCACATTTGGAAAGCCGACATGACGATCTCCCACACCCCCATGGCCAACGCCATCCGCGCGCTCGCCATGGACGCGGTCGAGAAGGCGAAGTCCGGACATCCCGGCCTGCCCATGGGCGCCGCCGACATCGCTACAGCCCTGTTCACCCGCGCGCTGAAATTCGATCCGCTCGACCCCAAATGGCCGGATCGCGACCGCTTCGTCCTGTCCGCCGGGCACGGCTCGATGTTGCTCTACGCGCTGCTGCACCTCACCGGCGCGCCGGAAATGACCATCGACGAGCTGAAGAACTTCCGTCAGCTCCACTCGAAGACGCCGGGCCATCCCGAGAACTTCATCACCTCCGGCGTCGAGACGACCACCGGCCCGCTGGGGCAGGGAATCGCCACCGCCGTGGGCATGGCGCTCGCCGAGCGCATGCTGAACGCCGAATTCGGCGACGTGGTGGACCATCGTACCTATGTGCTGGCCTCCGACGGCGACCTGATGGAGGGCGTCAGCCAGGAATCCATCGCCATCGCGGGCCATCTCAAGCTCAACCGTCTGATCGTCCTGTGGGACGACAACGGCATCTCCATCGACGGGCCGCTGTCGGTTTCCGACTCCATGGACCAGCTCAAGCGCTTCGAGGCGGCGGGCTGGGCGGCGACCCGCGTCGACGGCCACGATCAGGACGCCATCGGCGCCGCCATCGAGGCGGCCAAGGCCTCCGACCGGCCGAGCCTCATCGCCTGCAAGACCATCATCGGCTATGGCGCGCCCAAGCGGGCGGGCACCGCCAAGTCCCACGGCGAGCCGCTGGGGGCGGAGGAGATCGCCGGCGCGCGCGCCGCGCTGGGCTGGCCGCATGAGCCCTTCGTGATCCCGCAGGACATTCTGGACGCCTGGCGCGCGGTGGGCGCGCGCGGCGCCGCCGCCAACGCCGCCTGGAAGGCGCGTCTGGCCGACATGGACGGGGCGCGTCGCGCCGAGTTCGAGCGCCGGCTCTCCGGTCAATTGCCGCTCGCCCTGAAGGCGGCCGCCCAGCACTACAAGAAGAAGATCGCGGAGGACGCCGCCGAGATCGCGACCCGCAAGGCTTCCGAGGCCGTGCTCAACGCCCTTGCGCCCCATGCGCCCGAACTCGTCACCGGCTCGGCCGATCTCACCGGCTCCAACAACACCAAGGTCGCCGCCACGCCGGCGGTGGCGCCGGGCGCTTACGCCGGGCGTTTCGTGCACTGGGGCATCCGCGAGCACGGCATGGCGGCGGCGCTCAACGGCATGGCGCTGCACGGGGGCTACATCCCCTCGGGCGCGACCTTCCTCGTGTTCGCCGATTACATGCGCCCGTCGCTGCGCCTCGCCGCGCTCATGGGCCTGCGCCACATCGAAGTGCTGACGCATGACTCCATCGGCCTCGGCGAGGACGGGCCGACCCACCAGCCGGTGGAGACGATCGCCAGCCTGCGCGCCATGCCGAACCTCAACGTCTTCCGCCCCGCGGACCAGACGGAGACGCTGGAATGCTGGCAGCTCGCGCTCGAGGCGCGCGGCACGCCTTCGGTGCTCGCGCTGACGCGGCAAAATCTTCCGCAGGTGCGTAAACAATTCGTCGAGGCGAACCTCAGCGCCGGCGGCGCCTATGAATTGTCGCCCGCCAATGGCGCCGCGCAGGTGTCGCTGTTCGCCTCGGGCTCGGAGGTCGCGATCGCGCTCGAGGCGCAAAAGCTGTTGGCCGCCAAGGGCGTCGCGGCGCGCGTCGTCTCCGTGCCCTGCATGGATCTGTTCCTTGCGCGCGACGTTTCCGAACGTCAGGCGGTGATCGGCTCCGCGCCGGTCAAGGTCGCTATCGAGGCCGCCGTGCGCATGGGCTGGGACGCGATCATCGGCGCGGACGGATCATTCATCGGGATGGATGGCTTCGGCGCGAGCGCGCCCTACAAGACCCTTTACGAATATTTCGGCATTACGGCGGAGAAAGCGGCTCAGGCTGCGCTCGACCGGCTGAAGCGATAAGGCGGCGCGCCGCGCGCACCCTGCGCGGCGGTCGCAAGACAAGGATCGAAAGAACAAGGATCGGAGAAAAGAGCCATGGCTGTGAGGGTCGCTATCAACGGGTTCGGGCGCATCGGCCGCAACGTTCTGCGCGCCATCGTGGAATCGGGCCGCACCGACATCGAGGTGGTCGCCATCAACGATCTCGGGCCGGTGGAGACCAATGCGCATCTCCTGCGCTTCGACTCCGTCCATGGCCGCTTTCCCGCAGACGTGAAAGTCTCCGGCGACACGATCGACGTGGGCCGCGGTCCCATCAAGGTCACCGCCATCCGCAATCCCGCCGAACTGCCCCATCGCGAGCTCAAGGTCGACGTCGCGCTGGAGTGCACGGGCATCTTCACCTCGAAGGACAAGGCGAAGGCCCATCTGGACGCCGGCGCCAAGCGCGTGCTCGTCTCCGCGCCCTGCGACGACGCGGATCTCACGGTGGTCTTCGGCGTGAACCACGACAAGCTGACGAAGGATCACCTCGTCGTCTCCAACGCCTCGTGCACGACGAACTGTCTCTCCCCCGTCGCCAAAGTGCTCAACGACACGATCGGCATCGAGCACGGCTTCATGACGACGATCCATTCCTACACCGGCGACCAGCCGACGCTGGACACGATGCACAAGGACCTTTACCGCGCCCGCGCGGCGGCCCTGTCGATGATCCCCACCTCCACCGGCGCGGCCAAGGCGGTGGGCCTCGTCCTGCCGGAGCTCAACGGCAAGCTCGACGGCGCGGCCATCCGCGTGCCTACGCCCAACGTCTCCGTGGTGGACCTGAAGTTCACCGCCAAGCGCGCGACGACGAAGGACGAGATCAACAACGCCATCAAGCGCGCCGCCTCGCAGGAGCTGAAGGGCGTGCTCGGCTACACCGACGTGTCCAACGTCTCCATCGACTTCAACCACGACAGCCATTCCTCGGTCTTCCATCTCGACCAGACCAAGGTGATCGACGGCACGTTCGTGCGCATCCTTTCGTGGTACGATAACGAATGGGGCTTCTCGAACCGCATGGCCGACACCGCCGTCGCCATGGCGAAGCAGATCTGACATCGGGGCGCGGTCACAAGGCCGCGCCCTTTTTCTTTCGCCCGCACCGCATCAGCAGCAGGCCTGCGCAGGACAATGCCCAAATTCCGTTCGCTCGACTCAGCCGATTTTCAGAACAAGCGCGTATTGCTGCGCGTCGACCTCAACGCGCCGATGGAGAACGGCAAGCTCGCCGACGCCACGCGCATCGAACGCATCGTTCCCACGATCCATGAAATCGCCGACAAGGGCGGCAAGGTGATCCTGCTGTCGCATTTCGGCAGGCCCAAGAACGGGCCCGATCCTGAGAATTCGCTGCGCATCCTCGTCGATATCATGACCCGCTATGTGGGCCGTCCCGTCGGCTTCGCGACCGACTGCATCGGCGCGCCGGCGGAGCAGGCGGTGGCCGCGATGAAGCCCGGCGACATCCTGCTTCTTGAGAACACGCGCTTCCACAAGGGCGAGGAGAAGAACGATCCCGCCTTCGTCGCGCAGCTCGCAGGTCTCGGCGACCTTTATGTGAACGACGGCTTCTCCGTCGCTCATCGCGCCCACGCCTCCACCGAGGGCGTCGCGCGCGTGCTGCCGGCCTATGCGGGCCGCACCATGCAGGCGGAGCTTGAGGCGCTGGAGAAGGCGCTGGAGAATCCCGCGCGCCCCGTCGCCGCCATCGTCGGCGGCGCCAAGATCTCCACCAAGCTCGACCTGCTCGCCAATCTGGCGAAAAAAGTGGATTTCATCATCATCGGCGGCGCCATGGCGAACACGTTTCTCGCCGCGCAGGGCAAGGCCGTCGGGAAATCGCTGTGCGAGAAGGACCTTCTCGACACCGCCCGCAAGATGGTGGAGGCGGCCAAGGCCGCCAAATGCGAGATCGTGCTGCCCAGCGACGCGGTGGTCGCGCGCGAGTTCAAGGCGCATGCGCCCTCCCACGTGGTGAGCGTGGACAATGTGGGCGCGGATGAGATGATCCTCGATGCGGGCCCGCGCTCGGTCGTCGAGGTGGAGCGCATTCTGGGCATGTGCCGCGCGCTCGTGTGGAACGGGCCGTTCGGCGCCTTTGAGCTGGAGCCCTTCGACGCGGCGACCAATGCGGTGGCGAAAACCGCCGCCGCGCTGACCGACGCCGGCAAGCTTGTGACGGTGGCGGGCGGCGGCGATACGGTTTCCGCGCTCAATCAGGCGGGCGTCGGCGAGCGGTTCACCTATGTGTCGACCGCCGGCGGCGCCTTTCTGGAATGGATGGAAGGCAAGGATTTGCCGGGCGTCGCCGCGCTCGGCGCCTGACCCGATCATTGAAACGAACACGCACGCGGCGGCCGCTCAGGCCGCCTTCTTTCGGAGGGAGCACATGGCCCGCATCACGCTGAGACAGCTTCTCGACCACGCCGCCGAGCATGATTACGGCGTGCCGGCGTTCAACATCAACAATATGGAGCAGGCGCTCGCCATAATGGCCGCCGCCGACGCGACCGACGCGCCGGTCATCATCCAGGCCTCGCGCGGCGCGCGCCAGTACGCCAACGACATCATGCTGAAGCACATGATGGACGCGGTGATGGAGATCTATCCGCACATTCCCGTCTGCGTGCATCTCGATCACGGCAACGAGCCGGCGACCTGCATGACGGCGATTCAGGCCGGCTTCACTTCCGTGATGATGGACGGCTCGCTGAAGGCCGACGCCAAGACGCCGGCTGACTGGACCTACAACGTCGACGTGACGAAGAAGGTCGTCAACATGGCCCATCTGGGCGGCATTTCGGTTGAGGGCGAGCTGGGCGTGCTTGGCTCGCTGGAGACCGGCATGGGCGAGAAGGAAGACGGCCACGGCGCCGAAGGCAAGCTCTCCCACGACCAATTGCTCACCAATCCCGACGAGGCGGTGAAATTCGTCAATGAGACGCAGGTGGACGCGCTCGCCATCGCCATGGGCACGTCGCATGGCGCCTACAAGTTCTCCCGCAAGCCCGACGGGGCGGTGCTGGCGATGAACGTGATCGAGGAGATCCATCGTCGCATGCCCAACGTGCATCTGGTGATGCACGGGTCCTCCTCGGTTCCGCAGGACCTGCAGGACGTCATCAACAAGTTCGGCGGAAAGATGCCGCAGACCTGGGGCGTTCCGGTGGAGGAGATCCAGCGCGGCATCAAGAACGGCGTGCGCAAGATCAACATCGACACCGATAACCGCATGGCGATCACCGGCCAGATCCGCAAGGTCCTCGCCGAACATCCCGGCGAGTTCGATCCGCGCAAATATCTCAAGCCGGCGATGGACGCGATGACGAAGCTCTGCAAGGAGCGTCTCGAGCAGTTCAACACGGCGGGTCAGGCCGGCAAGATCAAGCCGCTGCCGCTCTCCGCCATGGCGAAGCGTTACGCGTCAGGCGAGCTGGCGGTGAAGGCTTCCTGACCTTTTGGCTATCCTTCGCGGTGAAGGGCTCGCGCGCGGCGCGGGCCGCATCCGAGCAAAAAAAAGGACCCGGCGTGAAGCCGGGTCAAGTTTGAGCGCGACTCTGGAGAAGATCGCGCCGATCGTCGCAGGGTTCAGAACGTGCGCTCGACGCGCAGGCGGCCGGTGACGTTGCCTTCGCTCTCGCGGCTCACGCGGGTGGTGGGGCCTTCGAAGCCGGCGGGAAGCCCGCCGATATAGCCACGCACGTCCTGGTCCACGCGGGCGTAGAGAACCTCGACGCCGATTTCGAAATTGCGCGTGGGCAGCCAGGCGAATTGCGTGCCGATGTTCCACGCGGTGGCGTCGCCGAAGCCGGAGCGGCCGTTCCACACGCGGGCGCTTGCGGCGGCGGGCGCTTCAATCTGTCCGTAGGAACCGAACACGACGGAACGATATTGCGGCGTCCAATAGTGTTCGAACAGGGCGGCGACGTTCCAGGATTTCACCGTGTCGATGCCGCCGGCTTCCGCGACGACGCTCGGATGGTTGATCACGAAGCCGCCGACGTCGCGGCGATAGGCGGAGGATTTGAACGACGTCCAGTTCGTCGTGTACTCCGTCATGCCGTCCGCATAAGCGGCGGTGAGATAGAGCGCGTCGCCGCGCGCGATGCTGGGCAGGTTGATCTTCGCGCCAACGCCCACGGCCCACACGCCCTTCGAGCGGTCGTATTCGTCGCGCGCCGTGTTGAGCGACACGTCCGCATAGGCGCCCGAGAGCTGGAAGGAGCCCCACGACTGGTCGAGACGCATGTTGGCGACGAGCTGCGGGACCGAATTATAGACGTAATAGGGCGAGAGGCCCGTGGCGTCGGCGATGGCGAGGCCGGTGTCGATGTAGTCTTGCACCGCGACCGTCGCGGAGAAGCCGCCGCCGAACGAGGCTGTGTAAGCGATCTGCTTGGCGCCGTTCGCGAAGGAGCCCCAGTGGCCCGCCCCGTAAAGCAGGCTCGGCATGAACACGAAATTGTCGCGCGCGGCGCCGAAGGTGAATCCGGCGAAGCGGATATAGGCCCATTCGAGCGTCGGCGAGGCCGAGGCGGAGGAGGGGCCGGCGGCGACGTCGAGCACGCCGGTCACGCGCGCGAAGCGCAGGCCGGCGGTGGCCTGCACCGTGCCCCAGGGCGTGTTGGTGCGGGCGTCGAAGTCGATGCGGGCGCGGGCTTCCCAACCCACCACGTTCTGACCGTCCGCGGCGGTCGACAGAACGGGGGCGCCAGTGCTCAGCCGCGCGGGCGTGATCGTGCCGATCAGCGCGCCAGCCGGGATCGTCGTGCCGGCGGGCGCCGCGACATAGGCGTTGGTCTCGGGGTTGTAGATGACGTACTGGCCGGCCGCCACGTCGCCGCCGGCGATCGCCGAGGGGTTCACCCCATAGACGGTGCGGGCGCGTGCGGCGGCGGTTCCCAGCGCGGAATAGGTGTCCTGCGCAGGGACGACGGCGTAGTCGGCGCGCACGCGGCCGCCGATCTTCAGGCAGGTTTCCGTGCCAGGGATGTAGAAGAAGCCGGCGCCATAGGCGTCGCAGATCCTCACATATTCGACAGGCGCGGCCTTCCGGGTCGGGAGGTCAGCGGCCTGCGCGCTCGCGACGGTGAGCAGGGCGGCCCCCGATCCCAGTAGAATTCCCTTAACAAGCCCCATTTTTCCCTCCAGTATGGCGGTGTTCCAGCTGGCGCCTGCGCCAGTTGCCGGACGGCCGGAAATGGCCTAGATTAATCGTACCACGATTAGTTCGTGTTACGATCAATCTTTTGTCGTGATACGAGATATTCATCGCCGTGTTAAGGGGCGGCCGTATGCTTGACGCTGATAAGTCGGGGGATGTGGCAAATAAGCCACTCAGCCAGTCCGATTACGAAGCCCTCGCCCGCTTCCGCCAGGCGCTGCGGAACTTCATGGCCTTCAGCGATTCCCAGCTCGAGGCGCTTGGGCTTGGTCCCCAGCGTTATCAAGCGCTTCTTGCGATCCGGGCGAAGCCGGACGGCTCGCGCGTCTCGGTGGGGGAGTTGGCCGATCTCCTGCTCATCAAGCCCAATACGGCGGCGGAGCTCGCCAACCGGCTGGAGGCGGCGGGCCTCATCGAGCGCGTGCGCGACGCCGCCGACCGGCGCCGGGCGCTGCTGGCGCTCACCCCTGCGGGCGCCGCCAAACTCGACGAGGCGGCGCAGGCCCATATCGCCCGGCTGCAGGAAAGCCGCTCCGCCTTGCGCATGCTTCTGGGCGAGGGGGAGCACGGTCTCGATGGGGAAAACGGCGCGGCGCGCTAGTCCGCAAGCCGTCCTTTCGCCCGATTCCCGCCCCATGCAGGGGCGCTCCTGACACGAACAGGTTAGTCTGCGCGCATGACGGACGATTCGCCGGGCCTTTATCTCTTTTCGCCCCCGCTCGCGCAGGCGGGCGAATTCGCAGCCCCCCTTCAGGAGGCGCTCGCCGGCGGCCCGGTCGCCAGCGTTCATCTCGATCTCGCCGGCCTCGGCGAGGGAGAGGGCGCGCGGGTCGCCGCGCCTTTCGTCGCCCTCGTCCAGAAAGCGGGAGCCGCCGCGCTCGTGGGCGACGTGCGCACGGCCGGACGCGCCAAGGCCGACGGCGTGCATGTGCGCGCCTCCGGCGAGGCGCTGGAGGGCGCGCTTGAGGAGGCGCTTCAGTCCATGCGTCCTGACCGCATCGTGGGCGCGGGCCTGCTGCGCAACCGCCACGACGCCATGACCGCCGGAGAGGCTGACGTGGATTACGTGGCCTTCGGCGAGCCGTCCGCGGACGGCTGGCGTCCTCCGCTCGCCGAGACGCTCGAGCGCGTGGGTTGGTGGGCGGAGATTTTCAACGTGCCCTGCGTGGCCTTCGCCGGCTCGCTTGAGGAGGCGGAGGCGCTGGCGGCGGCGGGCGCTGATTTCGTCGCGCTGGGCGCGGCGGTCTGGGACGATCCGCGCGGACCCCGCGCCGCCGTCGCCGAAGCGCTGACCCGGCTCGCCGAAGCAGGACGGGCGCGATCGCGATGACCGCGCGGACGTGCGGCCCGCGGGCGCTCGCCGTCATGCTCGCCCTTGGCCTTTGCGCCTGCGCCTGCGCGTCGGGCGCGGCGCGCGCGCAGGTTCCGCCCGGACAGCCGGACCTCGCCTTCGGCGCCTTTCAGCGCGGCCATTACCAGACCGCGCTGGAGGAGGCGCTCAAGCGCATCAAGGCCAATCCCGACGATGCGCCGGCGATGACGCTTCTGGGCGAATTGCATCGCGAGGGTTTTGCGGTGCGCCGCGATCCCGAGGCGGCCGCGCGCTGGTACAGGCTCGCCGCGACCAAGGGCGAACGGCAGGCGCAATTCGCGCTCGGCATGGCCCATCTGTCCGGTTCGGGCGTTGAGAAGAACCCGGCGCTCGCGCGCGAATGGCTCGACAAGGCGGCCGCCGCCGGCCATGCGGGCGCGCTTTACAATCTGGGCGTCATGGCGCTCGAGGCCGAGGTGCAGGACGCGCGCACGGCGGCGCGTCTGTTCGAAAAGGCCGCCGCGGCGGGCGATCCGGACGCGGCCTATGGATTCGCCATGCTCCTGCGCGAGGGGCTCGGCGTCTCCCGCGACCGGCCCCGCGCGGTTGGCTATCTGCGGCAGGCGGCGGAGGAGAAACATGTCGCCGCCATGGTCGAATACGCCATCGCCCTGTTCAACGGCGAGGGCGTGGAGCGCAACGAGGCCGAGGCCGCCCGCCTGTTCGCCGCCGCCGCCGCGCGTCATTCGCCTGTGGCGCAGAACCGGCTCGCCCGGCTCTACGCCACCGGGCGGGGCGTGAAGGCGAATATGGTCGAGGCGATGAAATGGCATGTCCTCGCCCGCGCCGGTGGGCTGGGCGACCCTTGGCTTGAGAGCAAATTGCCGACCCTGACCGCCGAGGAGCGCGCCGCCGTGGAGCTGGCGGTGCAGCGCTTCGTCGGGAAATGACGCGTCATCCGGCCGTTGGGCCTTGACGGCCCGCCCGCGCGGCGGGCATGTCGCAGAACAACAAGCGAAAGTCCGATGATCCGCACCGCCCTCATGAATGTGATGACCGCCGCCGCCCTGAAGGGCGGCCGTGGCCTCAAACGCGATTTCGGCGAGGTCGAGAACCTCCAGGTCTCCATGAAGGGGCCCGCCGATTTCGTCTCCGCCGCCGACCGCAAGGCCGAAAAGACCCTGTTCGAGGAATTGTCCAAGGCGCGTCCCGGCTATGGCTTCCTCATGGAGGAGAGCGGCGCCGTGGAAGGGTCCGACAAGACCCATCGCTGGATCATCGATCCGCTCGACGGCACCACGAATTTCCTGCACGGCCTGCCGATCTTCGCCATTTCGCTCGCCCTCGAACGCGAGGGCCAGATCGTCGCCGGCCTCGTCTACAATCCCGCCACCGACGAAATGTACGTCACGGAAAAGGGGCAGGGCGCCTGGCTGAACAACCGGCGCCTGCGCGTCTCCGCGCGGCGCGAGATTCCCGACGCGCTGATCGGCTGCGGCGTGCCCCCGCTCGGCCGCGCGGCGCAGCATCCCAAGTTCAAGGCGGAGCTCGCGGCGGTGATGGCGCGCGCCGGCAATGTGCGCCGGCTCGGCTCGGCCGCGCTTGATCTCGCCTTCGTCGCCGCGGGCCGGTTCGACGCGTTCTGGGAGCGTGGGCTCAACCCTTGGGACCTTGCAGCCGGCGTGCTTCTCGTGCGCGAGGCTGGCGGCTACGTCACCGACGCCGACGGCGGCGTCGACATTTTGCAGAAAGGCTCGGTTTGCGCGGGAGCTGAAGCGATTCAACGCCATTTGCTCACGCTCATTCGTGCGTCATGATGCGACGGGCTCCTGATCCGGCATAGGGCCGGATCGCGCCAGGCTGCGGCCGGGCCGGCCGCCGGGGAAGACAGATGACGATGGACGACAGCGCGCCGCGCCGCATCACGCCGCCCCGCATCTATCTCGTGCGGATGCTCGTCTTCCTCAGCCTTGTGGGTTTCGTCGCGCTCATCCTGTGGCGGCAGATCCTCGTCGCCTTCCAGGCCAATCCGGGACTCAACGCGCTCATCATCGGCGTGATGACGGTCGGCGTCGTTCTGGCGCTGCGTCAGGTCGGGCGCCTGTTCCGCGAAGCGCGCTGGGTGAACGAACTGGGCTCCGTCGCGCAAGACTCCGCGCGCCAGCCCGCGCTGCTCGCGCCCATGGCGAAAATGCTCGGCGAGCGCCGTGATGGGCGCATCTCGACGACGACGCTGCGCGCGATCCTCGACTCGGTCGGCGCGCGTCTCGATGAATCGCGCGAGACCTCGCGCTATCTCACCGGCGTGCTCGTTTTCCTCGGCCTGCTCGGCACGTTCTGGGGCCTGCTCGAGACAGTCGGCTCCATCGGCGGCGTCATCCGCTCCATGGGCGGCGGCGCCGATGCGAACGTGATGTTCGAGGAGTTGAAGAACGGTCTCTCCGCGCCCATCGCGGGCATGGCGATCTCCTTCACCTCCTCCCTGTTCGGCCTCGCCGGCTCGCTGGTGCTCGGCTTCCTCGATCTGCAGGCGGGACAGGCGCAGAATCGTTTCTACGTTGAGCTCGAAGACCATCTGTCGGGCGCGGCCGCCGATCCGTTCATGGAGGGCCTCGTCGCCGATCTGGGCGCGCCAGAGCGCGGCGCGCGCGATCCCGACGCCTCGCGCGCCGCCACCACCGCCATGGCGAATCTGGCGGACGGCATTCACGGCCTCGTGAAGCACATGCGCAGCGAACAGCAGATGATCCGCGACTGGGTGGAGGCGCAGGCCGAACAGCAGCGCGAGATTCGCCGCGTGCTGGATCGCCTCGCCAATGAACGGGAGCAGCGGTGATGCCGCTTTCCCGCTCGCGCCGCCGCCCGGGCGGGTTCGATTACTGGCCGGGCTTCGTCGACGCGCTGTCGACCATGCTGCTCGCCATCGTCTTCCTGCTGTCGATCTTCGTCTTCGCGCAATACTTCCTGTCCCGTGAAGTCTCGGGCAAGGATGTCGCGCTGCAACGGCTCAACCGGCAGATCGAGGAGCTGACCTCGCTGCTCGCGCTGGAGCGTTCGAGCCGCACGGACGCGCAATCCAGCGTCGCCGCCATCATGGCGACCCTTGAGGCGACGCAGCGCGAACGCGATCGCCTGCAAGGCCTTGCGAGCGCCAGCGGCGCGGACGCTGCGGCCGCCGGCGGCGTCGCCTCTGCAGCGCGTCAGGCGCTTGACGCGGAGCGGCAAATCTCCGCGCGTGCGCAGGCGCAGGTGGAGATCCTCAACCAGCAGATCGCGGCGCTCCGCCGCCAGCTCGCCGCGCTGGAGGAGGCGCTTGAGGCGTCCGAGAAGCGCGACCGCGAAAGCCAGACGCGCATCGCCGACCTTGGCGCGCGGCTCAATGTGGCGCTCGCGCAGAAAGTGCAGGAGCTCGCGCGTTACCGCTCTGATTTCTTCGGCAGGCTGCGCGACATTCTGGGCCAGAGGCCGGGCGTGCGCATCGTGGGCGACCGTTTCGTGTTCGAGTCGGAAGTGCTGTTCGACACCGGCCGCGCGGAGCTTAATCCCGCCGGGCGCGCGGAGCTCGACAAGCTCGCCGCGGCGCTCGCCGACCTCGAGCGCGAGATCCCGCCCGAGATCAGCTGGGTGATGCGCGTGGACGGCCACACCGACAAGCGGCCGTTGCAGGGCGTGGGCCTCTATCGCTCCAATTGGGATCTTTCGGCTGCGCGCGCCATTTCCGTCGTGCAATATCTCGTTATGCGCGGCGTGTCGCCGCAGCATCTCGTCGCCGCCGGTTTCGGCGAGTTCCAGCCGCTCGACGCAGGCGAGACGGAAGAAGCCTATCGGCGCAACCGGCGCATAGAGCTCAAGCTGACGGAGCGTTGAGAATGGCCGCCGCCCATGACGTGCGCCTGCATTATTTCCTGCGGCCGGACCATTGGGACGTAGCGGACCTGTGGGTCGCCAATTGGGGCCCGGACATGCCGGACCTCTCTTTCCGCGATCGGCACGACTGGCTGTTCGAGCATATCGAGAATCTGCACGACACCGGCTCGACCACGATTTGCGCCGTCAACGCCGTCAATGGCGCCGTGGCGGGCTTCGTCACGCTCAATCCCCGCGAGGGCGTGCTCACGCGCATCGTCGTGGCGCAGACCGCGCGCGGTTCGGGCGTCGCCGGCGCGTTGATGGACGCCGCCAAGCGGCTCGCCGCCGGCGTGTTGCGCGCCCGCGTGCCCACGCAAGACGCGAAGGCGCGGCGCTTCTTCCTGCGCGAAGGCTTTGTGCGCGCGGGCGAGGCGGACGGGTTTACGCTGATGACCTGGCGCGGGTGAGGCGCGCTCCGCTCTCAGCCTCAGCTCAGAAGCGGGCCCCAGCTCGGGTCCGAGCCGAAGCCGGGCGTGGCGACGGGAAACTCGCCGCGGCCTGACACGTCCGCCATGTGGATTTTTGGCCCGCCCTGTCCACCGGGATCGCGGAAGAACATCACATAGAGCCCGTTGGGCGCCCATGTGGGGCCTTCGTTGTGGAAGCCTTCGGTGATGATGCGCTCGCCTGATCCGTCGGGCCGCATCACGCCGATGCCGAAGGCGCCGGCGCGCTGGCGCGTGAAGGCGATGAAATCGCCCTTGGGCGACCACACCGGCGTGGAATAGCGCGCGTTGGAGCCGAAGGAAATGCGCCGCGCGCCGCCGCCGCCCGCCGACATCACATAGATCTGCTGGCCGCCGCCGCGGTCGCTTTCGAACACGACCTGCCCGCCGTCGGGCGAATAGGAGGGCGAGGTGTCGATGGCCGAGCCGTCGGTGAGGCGCGTGGTCGTGCGCGAGCGCAGGTCCATGGTGAAGAGATTCGTCGCGCCGCCCTGCGACAGCGACATGATGATGCGCTGGCCGTCAGGCGAGAAGCGCGGGCTGAACGTCATGCCGGGGAAATTGCCGACCACTTCGCGCTGGCCGGTCTCCACCGACATCAGGAAGACGCGCGGGTCGCCCTGGCCGAAGGCCATGTAGGTCACGTCCTGCGAGGAGGGCGAGAAACGCGGTGTGAGCACGAGGTCGTCGCCGCGCGAGAGATAGCGCACGTTCGCGCCGTCCTGATCCATGATGGCGAGGCGCTTGCGGCGGTTCTCCTTCGGCCCCGTCTCGTCGATGAAGACGACGCGCGTGTCGAAACAGCCTTTCTCGCCGGTGATGCGCGAGAAGATCGCATCGGAGACGATATGGGCGACGCGGCGCGAATTGTTGGGATCGGTGACGAATTGCTGGCCGGCCACCTGCTGGCCCGTCGTCACGTCCCACAGGCGGAACTCGGTGCGCATGCGCCCGTCAGGGCTGCGGCCGGTGCGGCCGGTGACGAGGAATTGCGCGTTGACCATGCGCCATTGGTCCATCGCGGGCGCCTGATCGGGATTGGGCGCGCGATCGGCGAAGGTGCGCGGGTCCACCGGCGCCAGATAAACGGAGCGGCGGAAGTTGTTGATGATGATCTCGCTCATCGCCGCGCCCTGCTGCGCGTCGCCGGCGAAATTCGTCACCGCGATATTGACGGGGCGAAACGAGCCGCCGCGGATATCGAGCTCGCGCGGCTGGGCCAGCGCGTTGCGGGGCGTTATGAGCGCGGCGCCCATGGCGCCGGCGGCCGAGCCCATCAGGGCGCGACGGGTGAGGAGCGGCATCACTATCCTCCGTGACCTGAACGGATCGACCGCGCGCGGCTCATCCCATCATCTCCTCGGGATCGAAGCGGAGAATGCGGTCTTTCCATTCGTTGTAATAGGGCTGGAACTGCGCGGGGATGCGCAGCGGATTGCAGGTCTTCACCGCGCGCAGCGCGCTCTCGGCGAGCGGCAGCAGCGCGGGATCGGCGGGCGGGTTGCGCAGCCGCGGCTCGCGCGCGAGCGCGCCGGAGGCGAGATAATTCACCTCAAGCTGCGGCACGTAGCGCGTGGCCATGCCGGGCGTGGGCATGAAGGTCCAGCAGCGCTTGTATTGCTCCTGCAGGAAACCGTCGAGCGCGCCCCACAGCGAGGGCGACATGCGCGCGGCGTTGGAATTGGGCGAGCCCAGCGAAGCGGTCTGGTTGACCGTGCGGCCCGTGTTCGCGCGCTGTCCGGGATCTTCCTTGGCGAGCAGGCGCGAGATTTCGCCCGGATCGAGCCGGCGCGCGGGCTCGCTCGTCTCCTGCCCGGATTTCGGGCGGGCGGCGGGCTTGGGCGGCTCTTCCTTCTTCTTCTGGTCGAGAAGCGCGGCGATCTGGTCCGGCTTCATCTGCGGCTTGGGCTTCGGCTCCGGCTTGGGCGGCTCGGGCTTCGTCTCTTTGACGGGCTCGGGCTTTGGGCGCGGCGGGGGCGGCGGCGGCTTGTCGATCGCCTCCGCTTTCGGCGGCTCGGGCTTTGGCGGGGGCGCCTTCACCGGCTCGGGCTTCGGCGGCGGGGGCGGCGGCGGCGGTGGCGCGGCGACGCGCGCGGGCGGCGTCGGCTCGGGCTTGTCGTCGGCGCCGGGGTCGGTGCGCGGCGGGGCGGGCGGCGGGGGCGTGGGCGTGTCCACCTTCGCCTCGCGCGTCACGGGGCGGGGTTTGGGCGTCTCGATTTCCTCGATCTTCTCGGCGATCGGGGGGCGCGGGGTCGTCTCTTTCGCGTCCTTCGCGCCTTTCATGATCTCGTTGAGCTGCGAGTCCGTGATCATCTCGACGGGGATCGACTCGGCGGCGTCGGAGAGCTTGCGCGAATCCGAAAACGAGACGAGCGTCGCCGCCAGCAGCGCCGCATGGGCGACTGCCGAGACGATCAGTCCCGGTTCGGATGATTTCAGCTTCACGCCGCGCTCACCTCTTCTCCTGTTCGGTGACGAGCGCCACCTTCTTGTAGCCGGCGGCGGTGATGAGCGACATGACTTCCGCCACGCGTCCATAGTTCACCGCGCGCGAGCCGCGCACATAGATGCGTTCGTCGAAGCCGGCCTTCGCCGCAGCCTGCAGGCGCGCGACGAGTTCGTCCATGCGCACCGGCTGATCCATCAAGAACAGCTCGCCCTTCTCGTCGATGGCGACGGAGACGGGCTTCTGATCGATGTTGAGCGCGGAGGCTTTCGTCTCCGGCAGGTCGATGGGCACGCCGGTGGCCAGCAGCGGCGCCGCCACCATGAAGATGATGAGCAGAACGAGCATGACGTCGATGAAGGGCGTCATGTTGATTTCGGCCATCGCGCCATAGCGCGGCACGCCGCGTCTGCGGCGTCCGCCCTTGCCTGCTCCTGCGACGGAAGCGCCCATACCGCAGCTCCTTCTAGGCTGCGCGGCCGCGCTCGGCGGCGACGTGCTGGTCGATCTGGCGCGACAGGATGGAGGAGAATTCGTCGGCGAAGGATTCCATGCGCGCCTGCGAACGCGCCACGCGTCCCGACAGGATGTTGTAGAAGATCAGCGCGGGAATGGCCGCGAACAGGCCGATGGCGGTGGCGAACAGCGCCTCCGCAATGCCCGGCGCCACGACGGCGAGCGAAGTGTTCTTCGACATCGCGATCGAGCGGAACGAGGACATGATGCCCCACACCGTACCGAACAGGCCGATGAACGGGCCGGCGGAGGCGACGGAGGCGAGCACGAGCAATTGCGATTCAAGGCGCTCCACCTCGCGGGCGATGGAGACGTCGAGCACTTTCTCGATGCGCGCCTGCAGGCCCATGAAGGCGGAGGCGGCGTTGGTGAAGGAGCGCTTCCATTCGCGCATCGCGGCGACGAACAGCGTCGCCATGCCCGACGTCGGGCGCGCGGACAGCGCGTCGTAGAGCTCTTCGAGCGAATTGCCGGACCAGAACTGGTCCTCGAACCGGTCCATGGATTTCTCGACGCTCGAGATCAGCATGAACTTGTTGATGATGATCGCCCACGACCACAGCGAGGCGGCGAGCAGGCCGATCATGACCAGCTTCACCACGATGTGGGCGCCCCAGAACATTCCCCAGAAGGTCATCTCCACGGGCATGCCGCCAGAGGCGGCGTCGGCAGGGCTCATGCGTCTATCCTCGGTTCCGTCGGCGCGCTCACGCACGCTGGGGGCGGCGTGCGACGGCGGGCGCCGCGACAGGCCGCTCTTGGGCGCAGAATCCGCCGAAACTTGGGCCCTGTGGGGCCACGCTCGCGAAACGGAATCCGCGCACCGAGTTAAGACCCGCGCAGGGTTAATGAAGTCTTACGGCGGCGCGGATTCAGGGGGTTGGGAGCTTGGCCCGAATGGCGGCGGGAAGCCGGGCCGGGCGCCCGTCGAGCACGCAGGCGACCCGCACGCGAGCGCTCACCAGCGTCTCCTGCCCGCGCAGCACGCGCTGGGCGAGTTCCATGGAGGCGCCGCCCACCCGCAGCGCGACCGTCTCCACCTGCAGGAGGTCGTCCATCACGGCCGGCTTGAGAAAGTCGATCTCCATGGCGCGCACGGCGAAGCCGAAGCGCGCGCCGATGACGCCGGTGAAGGCTGCGTGCTGGTCGATCCCGCAGGCGCGCAGCACTTCCGTGCGGGCGCGCTCCATGAAGCGCAGATAAGAGGCGTGATAGACCACGCCGGAGAAATCCGTGTCCTCGAAATAGACGCGCACGGGGAAGATATAGGCCTGCGTCATGGCGGGGTGTCCTCGTCCTCGGCGAACAGGCCGAATTGCCCGCCCGGGCGCCCGGGCTCGGGCAGGCCGAGATGGCGGAAGGCCGCCGGGGTGAGAAGCCGCCCGCGCGGCGTGCGCTGCAGGAAGCCCTGCTGCAGCAGATAGGGCTCGATGATGTCCTCGATCGCGTCGCGCGGTTCGGAAAGCGCGGCGGCGATGGTCTCCACGCCCACCGGGCCGCCGCCGAAGTTTTCGGCGATCATGGCGAGATAGCGCCGGTCCATCAGGTCGAGGCCGATGGAATCGACGTCGAGCAGGGAGAGGGCGCGGTCGGCGACGGCGCGCGTCACCTGCGGTTCGCGGTCCACGATGGCGAAGTCGCGCACGCGGCGCAGCAGGCGTCCGGCGATGCGCGGCGTGCCCCGCGCGCGCCGTGCGATCTCATTGGCGCCGTCGGGCGACATCGGCAGGCCCAGCACGCGGGCGCCGCGCGCCACAATGCTCTCCAGCTCCTCCACGGTGTAGAAATTGAGCCGCAGGGGAATGCCGAACCGGTCGCGCAACGGCGTCGTGAGCAGGCCCGCGCGCGTCGTCGCGCCCACGAGCGTGAATTTCGCAAGATCGATCTTCACCGAGCGCGCCGCCGGCCCCTCGCCGATGATGAGATCGAGCTGGAAATCCTCCATCGCGGGATAGAGGATCTCCTCCACCGCCGGATTGAGCCGGTGGATCTCGTCGATGAACAGGACGTCGCGCTCCTCCAGATTGGTGAGCTGGGCGGCGAGGTCGCCGGCCTTGGCGATCACGGGCCCGGAGGTCGAGCGGAAGTTCACGCCCAGTTCGCGCGCAACGATCTGCGCGAGCGTGGTCTTGCCGAGCCCGGGCGGGCCGACGAAGAGCACGTGGTCGAGCGCGTCGCCGCGCGCCTTCGCGGCCTCGATGAACACGCGCAGATTCTTGCGCGCCGCCTCCTGCCCCGTGAAATCCTCCAGCGACAGCGGGCGGATCGAGGCGTCGACGTCGTCTTCGCGTTTTTCTGCGGAGACCAGGCGGGGCGGGAGACTCATGTCGCGGGACTCGTGGGGGTCAAGGCGAATGCCATCTCTTGGTCGCGCGCCAGCAGACGGCGGCGCTCACGAGGGCGAGGATGATCGTGACCGGCATGGCTTCCGACACGAGGACGATCTCGGGCGAGCGTTCGCTCACGAAGACGAGCGTGGCGAGCGCGCTTCCCGTGGCGACGATCAGGGCGCCGGTGAGGGAAATGCGCTCGCGCGTGATGAAGGGAAGGCTCGCCAGCGCGCACAAAAGCGCGGCGGGAATAGCGCACAGCAGCACGCCGCCTACAAGCGTGGGGCCGGAGACTGCGAGCGGGGAGATTCCGATCTCCTCCGGCCTGACGCCGGCGAGAAGAAGCAGGACGACGAGCACGGCGGCCACCAGCGGCCCCAGCACGATTGAGACGAGGAGCGCGGCGAGGCGCGCGAAAACGCGCGCCATGCCGATGCGCGCGCGTTCTTGGCGCGCGCGCTCCTGACGCGGGCTTGGTTCGGACATGGGAGGAGTTCCGGCAATGAATGAAGAAAAGACTGGATGAAAAAACGAAAGATCCGCGCGCGCGACGCACGGCTGAAATGCGATGGCGGCGCGCGGCGCGCTCGCCGCGCTCATTGCGCAAGCTCCTTGAGGCCCTGGCGGATCAGGGCGCTGGTCGGGGCGTCCGCGCCAAGCGCTTTCGCGCTGGCGGCGACCGCAGCGGCCGCCTGCGGGCGCCCGTAGCCGAGGTTCACGAGCGCGGAGATCGCGTCGCGCACGGGCGCGGGCGCGCCGGCGTCCGCGTCCTCCGCCCCGCCCGACAGGCGCGCGACGACCGGATCGACCGAGCCGAAGACAGGCGCCTTGTCTTTGAGTTCGGCGGCGATGCGCGCGGCCAGTTTAGGCCCCACGCCCGGCGCGCGCGCGATGCTGGCCTTGTCGGCGCCGGCGATCGCCTGGGCGAGTTCGTTGGGCCCCAGCACGCTGAGGATGGCGAGGGCGACCTTCGCGCCCACGCCCTGCACCGATTGCAGCAGGCGGAACCAGTCGCGCTCCGCATCCGAGGAGAAGCCGAACAGGCGGATCGCGTCCTCGCGCACCTGCGTCTCGATGGCGAGCGCCGCCGCCTCGCCCACGCGCGGCAGTTTCTGCAGCGTGCGCGCTGAGCATTGCACCACATAGCCGACGCCGTTCACGTCGAGGATCACGAAATCCTCGCCGTAGGAATCAATGAGGCCCTTCAGCTTGCCGATCAT
>Ga0315903_10000321_pt1 | contig 71370 bp, 44 predicted proteins | sample LakEriMetagenome_7_FD_203524 | JGI IMG/M metagenome (GOLD analysis project Ga0315903, IMG submission 203524) | Freshwater fungal communities from buoy surface, Lake Erie, Ohio, United States - Buoy 2 MA119 | ecosystem: Environmental > Aquatic > Freshwater > Lake | place: USA: Lake Erie, Ohio... | reverse complement strand
CCAAAAGTAACATTGATTACTCCAAATGTTTGTGGGGTTGATAACAATTCTATTGAAGGTATATTGACAGGTTCTTCTGAGTATCTTTATGTAACTTACAGATTATCAAATACTTTTGATTATACCAATTCATTACATTGTAATTATTATTCACGAATTCAAGGACCAAATGTCACTTGTAATCCAATACCATCACAGAATGTTGCAATTCGTTTTGGTTCTGAGTTTCCTTGTTTAAATCAGTTATCCAATGTTACCACAACCACAACAACAGTTAATCCTTGTCCTTGTTGGTATGATGGTATCATTTTATGGATAGACAATGGATTTGAAACACCAGGAAGTTATATTGGTTTATATTTATACCCCACTACTAAATTCTTAAATGGACAACCAATTTATGTTACATTTTTGGAGACTATATATAATTTTTATTTTAATGGTACAAATTGGGTTATTCTTCCAAGTGATTTAACAGATCCACTACTATTAACATTTGATAGTATGTTAGACAATCCTATTGGTGATTTTTCATATGATATTGGTGAAAATACTATAACAGGATTTTCAACTTGTGATCAATACAAACCATTCGTTTTAGAATATTGTGAGATGATAGGTCTTGATGAAGTATGTAATAATTTATTATTTTATCCATCATTGATTTCAGGAGAATTAGTTTATATTGACTTTATTGGTTCAGGTAATTCTTTAATTTCTTATAATGGATCTAATTGGATATTTTCTTCAGGTTCAACCGAAATCGCGATATTACCAGGACTTACCATCGAGGACTCTCCATTAGGTAACTGGACTGTAACCAATCCATCATATACATCAGTTTCGTCAACAACATTCTTGGATGTATTTACCCTTGGTTGTCAGTGTGTTTCATTAACTGAAAATTGTGGTCCTTGTGCTGGAAGTACAGAACTAACATATGTAGATTGTTATGGTGTGATTAATGAAGTAACTACCGATTTATCTTTATCACCTTACACTGGTTGTGTACTTACAATAAGTGGTATTGTGACAACAGATGTAATTAATTTAATATCAGGAGATGATTTTACTATTGATTTGTGTGAATCAGTATGTACAACAACTACAACAATTAATCCTTGTAATATAACGACAACCACTACAACTTTATTTCCTGTTACAACTACGACAACATTATGTCCAACAGTTTGTGATTTAATACCAGGATTTTTTGCAAATAAATTTGAAATAATTTGTCAAAAGGTTGATGGTACGGGAAGACCTCAATCAGATGAATGGAAGATAATTGATTTCACAGATCAATTGAGTGGTTCAACGATTAACGGATTTATCACTCAACAATCATTAACCGCAAATACATTTGTAATCACTCAGGATTTATATGATGATGCTGACATTTATGATTTAAGTGACTATATTGATTTAACAACTGTAGGATTTACAGGACATCAACTTAACTTTGGTGATGAATATTATTTTTATGGTAATGTTGAAACTGATATTCAAGCAACAATTTATGAAATGGTATATAAGATTAATTTAAGTCAAGCGGAATTCCAAACTCCATCAAACCCAACTTGGTTATCAAGTAACAATCGTTACATAACTGAGGTTGGTCTTTACGATTCTGACAAAAATCTTATGATTATATCGAAAATGCAATCTCCTGTTTTAAGACAGGGTATTCAGCAGATTTTGATTAAATTGGATATATAATTTTATGAATAAAGATATTAAAGAAACCCCAAAGGTGCTCGGTCTAGATGTATCAACAAGTACAATAGGCTGGGCACTTTTTGATTTGGAAACCAAAGAATTATTAGAACTAACTCATATTTCTCCAAGACCGAAACCAAAGGAAGAAAATAAAATAAAGGAGTTAATATTGAAAAGTGAAATCTTTAAACATAAGTTAAAGGATTATTCAAATTTGAATATAACTACAGTAGTAATTGAAGAACCTCTATTGAACAGTAATAATGTTTATACCGTTCAAACTCTTCTTAGATTTAATACTCTTATATCAAAAGAAATTTATGATACATTAGGTGTTGTTCCTGAATACATTTCAACTTACAATTCAAGAAAGAACGCATTTCCTTGGTTGGTTAGAGAAAATGATAAAGGTAAACATGTATTATTTGGTGGATTCCCAAAAGATTGTGATAAGAAACAAATTATATGGGAACAGGTTGCAAAGAAAGAACCCCAAATTAATTGGGTATATACCAAGAACAATACACTCAAGAAAGAGAATTTTGATATGAGTGACGCTTATTGTTGTGTGTTAGGATATATGAAACAAGAAAAAATATGGTAAAATAAAACCCCACTTTTTAGGTGGGGTTTTTTATTATGGTACCGCTATATCTCCTGTTATTGTCCAAGAGTAAGAAGCGATAATATTAGATCTGGCGATATCTGAAGCACTTCCTATTTGATATTGTCTTCCTAACGCACCTAAATTAACTGCAATTTGTAACGATGGTAATGAGTCCCAACCTATGAGTAGATTTTCATAATTTGTTTGATTCATTCCACAGTCCCTAAGCATACTAACCATACTAGTAACATTTGATACATCCCATAAACCAATATCTTGATTGAATGATGTTGCATCTTGGAACATTCCAGTCATATCAGTAACATTTGATACGTTCCATGAACCAATATCTTGATTGAATGATGTTGTGTTTAGGAACATTCCACTCATATCAGTAACATTTGACACATCCCATAAACCAATATCTTGATTGAATGATGCGTTATTAAAGAACATAAATGACATATTAGTAACATTCGATACATCCCATAAACCAATATCTTGATTGAATGATGTTGCATTGGAAAACATACTATCCATATTAGTAACATTTAATACATTCCATGAACCAATATCTTGATTGAATGATGTTGCATTGGAAAACATACCAGCCATATTAGTAACATTTGATACATCCCATAAACCAATATCTTGATTGAATGATGTTGCATCTTCGAACATACCAGCCATATTAGTAACACTAGATACATCCCATAAACCAATATCTTGATTGAATGATGTTGCAAATTGGAACATAACTGACATATTAGTAACATTTAATACATTCCATGAACCAATATCTTGATTGAATGATGTTGCATCTTCGAACATACCAGCCATATTAGTAACACTAGATACATCCCATAAACCAATATCTTGATTGAATGATGTTGCGTTAAAAAACATGACGTTCATATTAGTAACATTTGATACATCCCATCCACCAATATCTTGGTTGAATGATGTTGCATTGTAAAACATACCACTCATATCAACAACATTTGATACATTCCATGAACCAATATCTTGATTGAATGATGTGTTATTAAAGAACATAAATGACATATCTGTTACACCTGAAACTTCCCAAGATGTAATATCCTGATTAAAGACAGTTCCATTGAATGTGTTTACAAAACTTGTAATATTTGATGTGTCCCAATACTCAACATTATTGATTGTTGTCAAAGAAGTACAATCTCTGAAGGTGTTCTCCAACGTTGATGTCGTTGACAAATTAATAAAGTCTGTAACACCAGTTAATACCAAATTATTACAACCATAGAAATGACCTGGAGTATCACCCAATTCTAATATACCCCATTGTTTAATTTCAATAAGTTTATTTCTATCCCCAGCGTTATTAAATGTCCATCCACTGAATTGTCCACTTATTCTTATTTCTTTTACCCCACCAGTTGCATACGTATGTTCAGTCTTAGGATCATTCCAAGTTGTGATTGTTTCAACCACACCGTCACCCCAATCAACATCAAAATTATAAGTCCCCGCCAACGTTGTCGCCAATTGGAACTTATCCGTTGGAGTTGATCCACTTGAAATCAATGTTGTATTAATACGAATAATCGTTTCCGTATTAACAGGAGGAGCACATACTTCACAACTTATATTATAATAAACTTTAACATCAATGATTACCGTAGCATCCATGATTGTTATTGGTGGATTACATAGTGTACTTATTTTTAAATTCCCAGTCACAGGATCAATAATAACCGTTTCAATATTCGGATAATTTAATAATAAGTTTTCAACAGTATCAAAGAAAACAGAATCAGTTGGGAAATCATTTACTCCTGTTCCACTATAAAATATTCCAGTTTGGACAATACCGTCAACCGATACGACAGCCTCGAATATTGATGAATTTAAAATACAATTTGTATCACCAGATGTTAAATCAAAGAATCCCTCAAGTAACATTTGTTTTAAACCTTTCTTAATAATCTGTTCACTATTTGTTAAATCATCAGAACAAATGTTATAAACTTCATAAGATGAATATAAATTATAACCTAATAAATCAATCGATCTAGTTTGTGAACACCCTGAAATATCAACAACAGTTAGTGAGTATGTTCCTGCTGATAAGTTTGTCACAGTTAATCCAGATTGAGCTCCGACATTTGGACTCCAATTTAATGTAAATGGAGGTTCACCACTTGTTATGAATGTTTCTATTATCCCATTATTACCAACAGGACTTGTTCCATTCAAAATGAAATTAACCGCTTGAGAACTATTAATTGTGAATGGTGATATTTGTTGACATAGGTTAATATCAGTAACTGAAGCAGTATAACTTCCTGATGGTAAATTTGTAAATGTATATGATAATGTATTTGAGATTACTGTTTGTCCATTGATTTGATAATTGTAAGGACCTGTACCACCAGTTGTGATAGATAAAGTTACCGAACCATTATCATTCCCACATGTTGTACCTGTGGTACTAACACTCAATGTATATAATACGGTATTATTAACTGTCACATATTGTGAATAAGGGCATATACCCAAGTTATCATCAATGGTTAATAAGTAAGTCCCTGAACTTAACCCTAAGAAATTTGCTCCACCATTTTGAACAGGCTGTATGAATGTTGTTGAATTGGATAATGAATCTGTTAGGGTGTATAGATATGGTGAAGTTCCACCGAATATGGAAACTAGTATACCTCCTCCATTATTGTTACAAGTAGAGTTTGTTACATCAACGCTCACTAGTGATAGTCCACTTGGTGTTTGTAATGTTGTTGTTATAGTTGATTGACATAAACCAGCATCTGTAACAGTAACGGAAAAGAATCCTGATGATAATCCTGTAAATGTATAAGAAGTGTCAAAGGTGATAATTACATCACCATTAGAACCTTCAATATGATACGGACCTGTTCCTCCTGTAATATACACTGTTGCAACTCCATCTGAGCTATAACATGTCGGTTCACTATCTATCAGAATTAAAGTTCCTATTGATGGTACGGATTCTATTGTTGCAGTTGCTACAGCGTTACATCCTAACCCATCCGTAACTACAACAGAATAATTACCATTACTTAATCCTGTTATTGATTGTCCTATTCCACCATTAGACCATGAATAAGTATAAGGCGGATTACCTGTTAAACCTGTGATATATAATGCACCTGTATTTATGAAACAAGGTGAATTATTAACTTGATATAAACCAAAAGTAAAAGGATTTGAAGGTTTGATGATACAACTTTGGCTTTTACCTGTGCATCCTCCCCCGTCATCAGCAATTACATAATATGTTCCTGCCGATAATGATCCAAAAACAAAATTAGTGATAGGTGTTGTTCCTGATGTAACATAACCATTTGTAGTCTCGTATAAAATATAGCTTGCTTGAGCATAAAGATTTGTGGTAGATGCCGTAATTAATCCATTATTTAATCCACAAGTAGTTCCACTTGATTCAATCGAAACACAAGTTCCTGATGATATATTAATATTAAATAAATAAACCGTATTTTCTAACGGACAACTATCTAAAACATTTAATGTATATGTTCCAGCGGATAATGAATTTATACTATAACCTGTAACCCCAGGTCCTAACGCAATTGTACCTAATGGGGGTTCAATCCATTGGATTGAATAATCAGGGGCGTCTCCAACAATACTAATGTCAAATGCACCTAAACTACTGTTTGAACAGTCTCCAGTTATACCATTTATTATAACATTTAAATCACAAGCCATTAACTACAATATATTTGAAAATTTATTCCTACGTTTATTTTAAAGTTTACTATTGTCTCAGAAATTGCACATGATTCACTATAAACCACTACCGTATCACTCTCTGTTAAGTAATAATTATATCCATAATTTTTAAGTAACTCTAACGCGGCGACTACCGCATTATCCCAATCAGAAACACTCGGTGTACTAAATGTTGGTATATTGTAAGCAATACCATTAAAGAATGGGTATGAAACAACAGTAGTATTGTTTAATCGTAAATCAACATACCATGTTGTTGTCATACTATTTAAATCACAATTACTTAAAGATTGTCCATTCGTTGTTAAATACGAATTCAATACATTACTTAACACCGAACCAAAACTTGTTATTGTCGGATTAACATCCCACGGATATATTGGACATTCAACCGAATCCACAGGACAATCCAATCGATAGATATTCTCATTTAATTCACAAGGTCTACATAATGGAGGTCTTTGTTTTGTCGGTCCACAATCAACACCTACAGTTGATATGGATAAAATATCACTCTTCCAATCTTTACCTATAGGACAATCATCTGTTGAGTCTAAATAAGCTAATAAATTTAAATTTATAAAGAATTCCCACCTTGATAATAATGAATTATAAGAAATTATAACAGTATTACCCCCATCTGCGTATACAAAAGTTTGTTTTCCATTATAATAACCATTTGGTGTTAATTTTATTACGTTGGTTTGACTTGTAAATATACTTTTTATTGATAATTCTATACATTCACAAGGATTTGTTTCTTCTACCGTAATAATTTGACATCCTCTTTGTCTTTTCCACACAAACTTTTGTCTATGGAATATTGAATTTTCTAATTTAACTCCCGTATTGAAGATAGTTGTTGCAGGAACCATTTGCTCAATTAATCTAACCCAATAATCACCCAATCCATTAACATACTCCAACATTGTTTGATATGTGAAATTATTGTTTGTCACATCAACATTTTCAGATTCCAAATATCTCCAATATATTGACTCTAATGTTGGGTAACCACCTGTTTTACCATTAAATGAGTATTGACGGTTTCTAACATTAATCATGTTTCTCCAAAATGTTTGAGCAAATTCAAAGAAAGATTTGCTTCTTGGTTTTGGATTGATTTCCGTCCAATCAACACCACCTCTATATGGATATCTTGGTATTGGACATGGGTCACATGGATTAGTCCCACCAAAATTCATTCCTTGATTTGGAATGGGGTAATTCAATTCTCTAGACAAATACCATACATCATAAGCCAATCCTTGAGCAGGATTAAGGAATATTTCAGTGTTTTTAACATTTAAAACTAATTTATCATCAGCAACAAAATATCTAGCATTGATGTTACCATCCAAATTTAATCTTAGATTTATTTCATCGTCATACCAACTCTTATTGTTATCAACAGATGGCGATAATTTATATCCCAAATTCATGAATGGGAATCTCCTAAATCTATTAAGATATTCCTGTCCATATGAAAAAGGTAATAATGATGTTTGGAAATTTGGATTGTTTCCTGTAAACACACTTAAAGTTAAATCAACTTGTTCTGGTGATCTATGTTGTGGAGTTTGTTCAAACCAACCACTACCAATTTGGAAATAAAAATCCTCAGAATCTATTGGAGAAGCGGGATAACCCAAATTATCAATTGGGAATTCATTTATTGATATGTTTACATCTTGGATTATTGCCTCAGTTGTAAATCCAGTATATTCAACCCCAAAAATAGAAAACGTATTTCCGGGTTCTAAAACAGGAAGTTGTTGCACATATGTTCCTCCTGAAATACTTGCAAATTCAGTATTGAATTTATTCATGTTGATTTTTTGATCAGCCAAATAAATAAATTCATTAAATTCAACCAAAGCATCTGGTGCCCCTATAAGTTTCAAAAGGATTTCAATTGATTTTCTAGTTCCCTTTGACTTGAAAAGGTACGCTGAATTTAAAATTATGTTTCTATAGAATTGATAATTTAATTCATCAGGGGTTTGTGAAACCGCTAAACCAGTAAAATTCGATTTTTGTTGATTTGATTGTCCGAATACTGAAGCAAGAAATTCATCATTGGTTATTGGTGAGATGTTTGTCTTCCAACCCAATGTTTGAGCTAAATTCTTAAGAAGTTGACTTGGAATATCATTACCTACAGTATAGTTTACTGAAGTCATAAATGACAATGAGGTGATGTATTTATTTATTTCATCAAAACTTCTACCATAAATTTGTAAAATTTTCTCTACTTTTTGTCCATCAGTATCGAATTCTTTAAACGCTCCAGTAGTTAAAAACCTTGAGACTAAGTTTGTTCTAAACTCATCATACAGTTCACTTATATCATTTAATTGAGTTAAATAATTAGTGAAAGCTGCAGTTATAATATCAAGATTCCATTTCCCATATAATGTCCAAGTTAATTGAGAATTTTCAATATAGAATGTTCCATCTTCAGATTCTCTTGGTATCTGAAATGTTGCAGTATATTTTGGTGTTATATTTCTATTTAATAGGAAATTCTCTACTTCATCTAAATTTTCATTAAAAACTTTGTTAACTTGTGTATCATTAGGTCGAATAACCAAGTCATCAAATGTTGTTGATTGTCCTGAAAATGGATTACCCTGAACAGTTAAGTTGAGTGTTCCATCAGTCAATGATGTTGTGGGCACAATTCCAACTACTTGATAACCATTACCATTAAGATATAATGAATAGTTAGCATATTGAATTGACATATTTCTCAAAGTTGAGACTTGAATTTCTCTTAATTCTAAGTTTCTTGTTGAGTTAACAGTAAAATCTATTCCGAATGGATTTCTAATTCTACCTAAATCTAAATCAAATGAGGTTACATTTGTAACTTGATTATATGCTATATTAGACGCAGTTTCACCTGTTAAATAATTTAAACCCAAAAACGTTGATTCAATTGCACCAGGAAAATAACTAATGATGGTTGTTACAGCAGCAGACATTCGTTTTACCATTGAACCATATAAAACAAAGTTACTTATTTGTGCTAAATCATAATTTGGATAAACTTTAAAATTATTTTCAACCACTAATCTTGATTGATTAACACCATCTAAACCCAAAGATTCTAAATTTATTGGGTTTGAGAATGTTCCTGTGGTAAAGGTTCTATTTACCTTTTCACTAGCGGATTGTGTGAATTCAAAATTACCTTGAGTTAATCCACCACCCGCAACAAGTTGTAGTCCAACTAAATTGTTAGAGAAACTACCAGCACCTGATGCCTGTGGGGGACAAGTAAATTTATTAGCCATTATTGAGTTATATTTGTGAAGTTTTTACTGAAATCAATATTATCCCCTCTATCCTGTCTAACCTCATACAACAACTCATTAAACTGATCTCTAATTTCATATAAGTTGTATTGTCTGTAAATGTTGTTATCAGAATCGTATAAGGTGTAGATACCGTCATCAATTGATTTAGTCTGATTACCAAATAGAGCAATCGCCAATGTTGAGAAGTCATGTTCCGCAATTTCAATGTCCAAACTTAAAGGATTGAAGAATGTATGACTAATTATCACACTTTGATTTGGTTGTCCAATAAATGGGATAGCATTCGGTTTATTCGTTGGTGCCGATGATGGCGATAATGTACAGAATATTAAATTACTACTACTATCAGTATATCGGTATCTAATAGCTTTTTGTGATGTATTTGTAAGATTTTGAATTACTGGTTCACAGAAAAATGAAGAAGTTATTATTCTAAAAAAGTTAGGGATTTTACTTCCATCACTATTCAAGTATTCAATTCTAAACCCAACTAAACCTTGATTAACAAATTTATTTCTATATTGTACAGGTACCGCATTTAAGTCGATAATTACACCTCTAACATTTGGTAAGGCTGATAAAACACCACAATCCAATAATGTTGTCCTAATTTGTACAGGTCTAATATAAAGGGTATATATACCAATTCTGTTAAACTGTTCGGCAGGTAATTTTAAGTTATAAAGTCCACCTAAAATTTCTATATTTGCATTACCCCCTGTTTGATCGTTATTAAAATAAGGTCTCAATATTGATTGAGCATCCAATTTGGTTAATACAAAGTTATTTGTATCATCTCTCGAAGGAGTATAATTTAATATTATTTCTACATCTTCAGGTGAAACGTCTGCTGGTCTAATCGTACCATAGCTACCTACCGCCATTTAATTAAAATTTTAATCTGTTTATATTTCTTACTTCTTATAAATATTGAAGTTACGTATTTATTATATTGAAAAATCCATACCCATACTTTTCTAAGTCACCTATATTATCAACCTCCCCTAATCTAATCAATCTCTCAAGTCCAGAATTTTTACCCCTTTCGATAAACACATTTGATTGTACTTCAGGCTCAAAAATTACATTCAATAACACTTCATTTTTAGTTATTGCCGAACACACATAATCAACCGAAGATACCCCACTGACAATGAAAATTGTTATATCATCAGGGTAATCATAATAATCAATATTATTTATTGTATAGGCGGTATAATCAGAGTTTGATGGAGTTCCATAGAATACTCCAACAGCCCCACTTGAACCTGTAACGGGTCCAACTCTATATTTACCACCTACTAAAGTATTTTTAGGCCCATAAACTTGTAAGTCACTCAATGATGATTTTGTGTATCCACTAATAACCAAAGGACTTCCTGATAAGAAATCATCAAATCCATCAATTGTCGCATCACAACTTGCATCTCCGCTGAATATATAATCATACATAATTGGCGTTCCTGACCAACTACCACCCAATGGTGTGAAATAAGCAGTACCATTCGGATTATCGGTAGTTGCTCCTGTAATTGGGATGTACACAGTTTTTTTAATTGTATTAAATCCCCAAGGACTCATTCCTTTTACTGATATTATGTATTCTCCGTCACTTCCATATGTGTGTGATATTGGTAAAGGAGTATATGGTGAGATTGGTTCTGTTTGTCCATCTCCCCAAGAAATTTCATAACTTGAGAAACTTAAGTATTTTTTCAACTCATTCTCTGAGGTATTATACAATATAACTGTATAATATGGAAATACAGAATCCCCTGTAAATATGAAATTATTCATTACATCTTGTTGTAATATCATTCCATCAAAAACAGAATAGTAACCAATATCAGTTGCCGTTTCAGTTAATAAAATTGGGATTGTTAAACCAGTTAATAATGATGTTCCATTTGTCCCACCTGACAATAGTTGTGTCATTGATGAATAAACATAAGTCAACCCTGTTAAATTACTTGTTGTGGTTGTTGTTGTGATTTCACAGCATGGATCGATTTCTGATGGAATTACTTGCCCACCAGCATTAAATCTAACCAAGAATAAGTCACTACTTATAACTTCAGGTGAAATTCTAATATGTCTGTTTAATGTTCTCATTTTATTCAGGCGGATTTACATATTCATACCATATCATTGGATTAATACTTGTTCCAATTCTTGTATTTGGTGACTCACCATCAAATATTTTGTATGTTTTATTACTATAATTTAACTCAACTTTATGAAAGAAATATTTACCACCATCAAAAATAAATTTGTTTGGTAATAATGCTTGAGGTGTATTCATCATTTTAATAAAGACTCCCAATTTAGCATCAAAGAATTTTGCTGACATATAAAATGTGTCAATCTGTAAATAATCAAAATCGGTTAACCAATAAAAAAAGAATCCCTCCTGATCTCCAATGAAATCCAAGATGAAATATGGTTTTTTTATATTAACATTACTTAATACACTAGATGTTGACGCACTTTGAGTTAATCCTTGTTGGGTTGGAATAATAACCGTAAAATAATTTGTTTGACTTTTAACATCATTACTATCATAGAAGTCCAACTTGAAGAAGGAATTTCTAAAAGGTCGACTGAAGTAGTAAACCTCTGTTGATGAGAATCCTTCCGCCAAATAACTGTTAACCCATAAGTTAGTACTTGCAACAGTTGTTGAACTTACAGATGTAACCCCACTTGAATAGAACCTGAAATCATAATGAACACTTGTTCTATTATCATTTGGTGGATTGTATTCATCATGATAAAACCTTGATACTTCAAAATCCGTCGCAGTACCAATAATTTCATCAATTACTGTAGATTCGTAATCTTCAATACTATCTTGTTTACCAAGGAAATCCCAATTAACTTCAACGGGTAATTGAAGTCCTTGGTTTACATCTGAAAGTTTTAAATAAAATTTATTCACAAGGGTCACTTATTGGTTGTCTGGTTATGGTTTGTTCAATATAATTAGTTCCTTCAGGAATAATTCTAAAAATAAAATTTTCATGAGGATAGTGAACACCGTTTAAAAATGGATAATCAACACCCAATCCAGTACTGTCAACATACCCATAAGGGTATAAATCTCTCCAAATGAATTTATCATTTGTTGATGTGAAATATGCGTAGTTCGGAATATTTTCAACCAATTTTTTATCACCTTCCTCTATATAATCCGAAAAAACTCTAATTGTCATTGAGTGTAATGGATTATAATAATATCCTCTTTGGTTGGAGGCTGTAGTATCGTTTGATTGATTTATATTAAATAAATTTGGGTTAAATTTTATTTTATGGTAAACACGAGAAATTACTCTTTCAGTTTGTTCAAAATCATTCCACTCACATAAATCACCATCCAATACATCATCTTTTTGTAATGTATTCAAATAGGTGAAATTATAGTCATTACCATTTATCGTTTTTTGATAGTCTGAAAATGTGAAATTGGTATTCGATAATGAATTGTTATTATCCCACCAAGGATTAGGAACTGTTGTTGTTCCTGATGATGGTATATTAAAGTCCCATCCTTGTTTCATAGGGTAATAATTTCCAGTCTGAGAATTATTAACTCCAAATGTCCATCCAAAATACCCTTTCCACATAACGGTAAAAAATAATTCAGAAACAGGTCTCTTTTGATTATCCAACAAATTATTAATATCTACAATGTTATTTACTGTAACTGAATAAGCTTGAGATCCTTCTTTAACTGATATTCTTGATGTTAAATTAGGGGTTAAATTTGCTGGTTCAAATTTTTTAACATTTCTAAATGCTGTCTGTTCGAATCCTGTTTTAGTAACAATAACATCATCAATATTTGTTAATATTTTATTTTTTCTTATATAATATTTTGAGATAGTATCATCAACATTATCTCTTGATATAACTCTTCGAGCAGTACCTTGCCCTCCATCATTAAATGTTGTACCAGTATATCCTACATTAATGATATTAAACACATATTCTTCACTACCAAATATGTTATCACCCAATGAATATACTTGATAAACATCATTAACACTAGTTCCAGTGTATCTGAAATTGGAACTAACTTTAAAGAAATCTCCAACACTCATCCCGTGTTTAATAGGACATCTAAATCCAATTATATTTCTTCCATTATATGTTGATTGTTTAATAACGAATGGAATACCATCACTAACTCCCCAATTTACCGTTGGGAATGTAGGATTTGGCTCATTCGGTACTTTGAATGTTGCTCGTAATTGTTTATTATAATCATTCTCATAAGCATAACTGATGAAAAAGTTCCAATTATAACTTGATGCACTTTTAGTTGCGAAGTTTACATGAGCAGGTGTTGAACCCGATGATGCCGTATATCCTGATACATTATTATCATATCGAATAAAATCAAATTCATTATACAATGGAAATCCACCCCATGGGAAATTTGAGTTTGGGTCACATCTTTGAATAACTGTTTCCAAAGCGTTAACATAATACAAATTCTGTTCAAAAGGCGGGTATGGTGGATTTCCAATAGTCGAGCCAGTATAAGCGTTTTTAAATATTATTGAGAACTTACAAGCCGGTCTGAATTTGTTAGAACTTTCCCTTTCTTGTAAAAAAGTTTCTTCCAAATTTACGTTGGCGGTTCTTTCATATTCAACCATTTGTTTTTGAGTTTCCTCCAAATCAAGTGGAATTGATAAATCGGTATTAGGTGATCCTTTATATCTAAACGAACCTAAAACTATTCTTGTATCATTTCTATTACCCATTTATTCTGTTATGTTTTCAAAGTTTATCCATTTCTTAATAAATCTATCCCATGCGGTTTTACCATTTTTCAACCCAAAATAAAAATAATATGGGGCACCAACTGTAACCGCATTCGATTGGGGACTATTTGTATTCCAAGATGGTCGCGATGCGTCGTATTGATTGTAATTTGGTGATAATGGATTACTGTCATACGAATAAATATATCCTTTAGAATCTCTTGAGAACGAACTATTACTTCTGAAATATCTTGAGTTTGTATCTAACCTATCCAATGATTGATATCTTCTTTTAAAGAACGATGTTGAAATCGGTGTGGTGAACCATGTGTTACTCTGTGAACCAAATATGTTATTGTATGGTGATCCGGCTGAATTCTCATTGTTATTTATTTGCCACTGGTAAAATGGCACTTCTTGTGAATAAACAAAGAAATTACTAAAAGCACAGCTACTATTCGGAGATGCTAGCGGATTAATAATTGTTCTCTTTGGTGAAAGATAGTCTCTAGTTTGTGAATCAGATGAAAAGAATATACCAAATACAGGATCATCACTTCGAGTACTTACAAAATAAATTGGATCCTGATCATTTGGTCCACCAATTGGTGGATAATTATCAGCATCAAATTCAACAACACCCAATTCTGAATTTATTGAAATCATTTGAGCATAATCACCATCAACAAAGTTTTTATACTCATCTCTACCATTGAAATAACTCTTAACATTTGCTCCTCCAGTACCTAATAAATTTTGAATAAAGCTGTTATTAATTAATCTACTTACAATTAGGATATTAAGAATTTCAGATACATCTTTATATGTTGTATCGGATAATCTGTTCATTATATATCCATCATATTCATTAGTAAGTACTAATTCTTGTGTGAAGTCATTTCTAGGTCCTAAATCAACAATAGTTGTTGGGAATTTAAGATTTCTTTCATTACCTTTATATGTCCCAACTGTAGGTGCTCTTCTATTAGCCCCAATAAATGTTCCCGATTGTGTTGTTGATCCTGAGATGTATGGGCTACTTCTATAATAATAGTTATTAGTCGGATGTAGTATTACAGTATCTTTACAATAATTACGTACAGGGTTGTTATTAATGTCGAAAAATGTATCGTTTTTGAAGGAGAAGGCATATAATGTACCATTAATCCAATTATTCGTAAACATATGCGACCATATATTTCTACAAGCAGCATAGTTAATTTGTATCCTATTTGTCCATTCGTTTAATAATGAAAAATCTTTAATTATTGAGGCAAATGGTGCTGTTATAAGTACATAACAACCATTATCGATGATAAGTGCGTTATTTACACCATTTTCATAACAAACATTGGGTCTTTCTAAAACAGTAATTTCATTACCATCTGGAGTATAACAACCTAATGGTACTAATGATTCGCATGAAAATGTATTTAATATTGGTACTCCTTCCGGATTATCCTCAGCATTCTGTGCTATATCACCAAAGTTTGGTGTGTTAAGAGGTGATGATGTACTAGATCCAAATAAACCTCCAGTTCCTCCACTTCCATCATCATCTTCATTTATGGTATATACCGTAAATAATGGGTTAGAAAATAATGGGAAAACATTCTGTAAATCTTGAATATATGATGTTGAGATAGGTAACCTATCCGATCTCATTACGATTCTACCCTCAGACGCCATTGTAGTGGTATATGAATATGATAAATTATATAATAAGTAAGATGGGGCGTAATAATAAGACACCCCTTTTGGTCTATTATCGTTAGGATCTAAATCAGGACCTAAACTACATTGTCCAGCCCCACCATTTAAACATAATACTTGATTCATAAATGTACCACCTTCAACAATTTGATTCGGCCAATATGAACGATAATATATGTTTGGACTTTTATGTCTATCAAGCCCTATACGATCTTGATCCCCATTTAAAATAGGATATCTTTCTTCTTGAAGATCACGTATTCTTCTGAATTCAACTTGAAATGCGTTTCTTAATTGTTCAGTATATCGTGGGGGGTAACCTCTGTTGTTTGACTGATAATCTCTATTCAGTTTTAAATATACTGGATTGTCTTGTGTTGTAGGGTTTGTGTTACTATTATTTGTAACATCACTAACATCTCTAGCATTATCCAAATAAGAATAAAATGTTGTTTTATCTAATTGTGAATAATATTTAGGTAATCCTGAATTAAATTCAATAAAACTAGATGTACCTACAGTATTTGGTTTATAACGATATGATGGATAATACAAATATTGTCCACTATCAGAATCAAACCCATCGACATTATTATTGTGTCTAGTATTTTTAATACCTCCATTAATTGGTATGTTTAGTTTAAAATTATCACCTCTAACTACAAATCTTGGAAGGGGGGATTGTAAGGGATCGATACATCCAGGATTATAATAAGGATTACAATTTGAACTAAAATCAAATCTATTCCAGTTATTTATTCCCAAGTTTGTTGGGGGAACTGGAGTTCTAGCCCATATAGGCGAAGAGAATGGATTAATAACACCTGATAAATCATACTCAACTTCACCTCTCTTGGAATACGGGTCAACTCCTCTTACTAAGAATACAAGAACTTGATTTTCAAAATTATTAAATGATTGTGCAGGACTAACACGATATGTACCTGTTTGATAAAATCTATTAGTATTAGATTGACCTCGATATTGATTTTGAACAAAATCGTTATCATCAACTCTCATTGTAACAATATTAGTACGGGTAAACAATGCGTGATGTAATGTACCAGGATAGTTGGGGTAATGTTTACCAGAAAAAGGAAATGAATAATCAAATTGATAATTTTCAGGATTTCCTGGTTGTCCATAAAGAAAACTATAAAAATTAGCAATAGTGTCTGCAGTAATAACTTGAAAATATTCAATATCCATTGGATATTTATTATATTCTACTTCATCAACCCCATCATTAATTAGATAGGTTGTTACATTATCTCCCGTCCCATCAAATTTAGCCCAATTAACATCAATACTCGTAGGTCCAGTGTTAATAGTTTGTCCTGTAGTGGCAGTATTACCAAATTGATTTGTCGTATTTCCTGTTAGATTTCTATCACTTGATAATTCAGGATTTTGGAATGTTACTAGTTTACCTGATGTAAATTCACCTAATTTTTCAGGTTTTACCATCAAAACTAATACATTATCAAAATGATATGGTGCTTCAGTGCCAAACACAATCCATTTGTCGGTGAATGAAAAAGGATCGTCACGCCAATCAGGATAACCATTTAATGTTGGTCTGAATGACACTCTAATTCTATTTCCACCACCCCAAGGATTGGTTGAATTTCTTACATCTTGATTTTGAGGAAACCAATCCCCATCCTGACCAGTAACATAATAATCCCATTCAGTAGTCCTATTACCATCATAGTATGCTGATTTTAAATTAAAAAGATTTAATCTCTCGAAAATTGGGATACTTGTTGTAAATATCTTTCTACCGTTTAATAAATCTTGCATTTGAGGTGCAAATGTACCTGGCGATGGTAATCCGGGATCGTATGGTTTTCCTGTTAATAAAAGTTGTTCAGAAAATGTTAAATAATTGGGTTCGTCTAAGAAATTAGTCTGTGGATCACAAAAAGGACTATATTGTCCACACCAAACACCGTTTAGTTGACTGATTTGATCATAAGGATATGTAAAACTAGCGGGATTGGGGTTCTGTTCACCATGTCTATCTTGCCAAAGTCCTGCTGGTCGTGTATATTGACTGAAAGACCATAGTGGTGTTAAATATCCTTGTTGAGTTAATGCCTCGTCAATTGCTGTTTGTGCCGCTGAAGGACCCGGACCTGTTGCGTCACCCCCTTCTTTACAGTTACACAAATCACAATCAGGATAAGATAAATTTGGTAATCTTAAGTTTGCAATTTTTCTCCAAAGTGAACTACCAAATGTTAAAACATATAATAATCCCGCCAATAGATGTGAAACTATTAATAATATATATAATATTGGTCTAGCGATATATAACAAAATAATAAATAACAAATATTGTGAATCAAATCTATAAAAAGCATCATTAGTAGGGAACTTAACGTTTTCACTTTCACAAGCATCGTCCAAGATATTTCTTATTGAAATTGTTCTATTAGGTAAATAACCCCTTCTATATTGGTCTATTAATTGTGTTACAGTATAAACTTTATTAAATGACATTAAATAAAAATAATCCTCACAATCTATAGCGGCTTGAGGATCAACATATTCATCCCAATCTAAACTAAAAGCGTATGATTTATAAACATTTGGATTTGACACTCCCGGATCATTTCCACCTGATGTCCAACCATATTCTCTAATATTTGGAACTAAGAAATACGCTCTTTTAATTGGATCAGATAACTTAGGTGATTGATTCCATTTAATTTTAAATCTATATTTTCCTCTTGTCGGGATACCAACACTTGGATCGTTAGATATAACTCTTTCACCAAATTCATTAGTGAAGACATAATCCAAATTCATTGGTACATCAATTAACCATGTACCATTATCATCAATAACTTGTCCTCCTGAGTCCAATTCAAAAACTTCAAGTATTGGTCTACCTTGATTATCTTGTTGTATTGTTTGTCTAATTGCTAAAATTTCACCAGGTCCAGCAACTAATCCACATAAATCACCTTGTTTTGGTTTTATTTTACAATTACTTTTTTGAGATTGATCATCCCCTGATGAAATAATAGAACCCATGAATATCGCAGTTGGTGTGATATTCACATTTGATTCCGCAGTGATATCGAAGTCAGTTCTTGTTATACCAATACTACAAACATCAGTTTCTCCCCAAAAAGGATCAACATTTATTGTTCTGTTAAATGATATAATCTGAGGTAAACTATTTAAATTACTTGATGATTTAAATGAAGCACCTGCAACCTGAGATTCTGTCGCAACACCAGCTCTAATTAAGTCCTGTGGTGATAATGAGAATTCACCGATGTCTGATAAGTCAATGTCAACATGAATCGTTTGTGAACCAAGTGGGACACCAAATATCATATAGTCACCACTGTCATTCGTTTGTGTTGTGAACTTATAATACTTATCATAAACTTCAATCACATTGGTGTCAATCAAAGCATCTTCTCTATCAGGAAAACTACCTGTAGGGACGTGAGCACTATATGATTTTGTGTATGGTAATAAATTATATCTATACCCATCCTCGTTGACATCAGATAGTGATTTATACGGATATAAAGTTGATATTACAGGATTTTCTTCATCTTCACTTGAAAGTGGAATAAATAGAGATACCTTACAATTTGGTAAACCTAATCCATTATTTGCAGATATTCTACCAATGATAACACCATAATCGGAACATTGTCTATTATAAACTTGACTTGATAATATTTTAAGAGAAAGTATCTCTAACTGTTCAAAATCCTGATCTAATAGTAATTTAATGGATTTATCAACCCCAACTTGGGTTCTTATTCTATATGTATTTGACATTAATTTATCTTTTTAAATAAATACTTTATTTGACTTTTTCAAAAAGATAAATCAATTATGGGGGAAATAAATTATTAGGAGAAATTGACGGTAGATAAATTCTTAACTCTCACATTAATATCCTTACCAGAAAATCTAACCTGATACGTTTGACTCGGTTCCGCAAATATGGTATCGTCAATTAATTCTATCTGTTTTGTATTACTATCCAAATATCTTTGTGAAGTTTGAGATGATGAATATTGTCCTCCCACCTTATTAAAAATTAAAATATCGGCAACTGATATAATTCCATTTTGAGATTGGATTATTCTTCTGATTTCAGATACATTAACATTTTGTCCCATTTCTCTTGATTTTGGACTCATATATTCACTAACACTATCGGCAATTTGAGCGATAACCGCCCCCTGATTCTGACTATTATCCAAGACAACATCAATTGTAAACGATAAGTCAATTACATTTGCAGATTCAATTGATATATAATCATTTATCATTCTATAGTTTGATAGATAGTTCGCAATATTACTTTTAAGTGTGTTTGAGGTGATTTCAGTTAGATTTCCTGACTCATCATAAGATAGAATCTTAATTTTAATTTTGTTATTCTCCTCAGTTATTGATACCTTTGCAGGTGCTCCAAATTGAGACGGCATTGTTCTTATTATTGATTCATAATCATTAACAGTTACCGCCCTGTTTTGTGCAGCAAAGTTAAATGCCACCAAGTTTCTAACCTCTTCGGTTGTTGGATTTGGTGCCCCTCCAATAGCTGCAGTGACATTAGTACAAGATAATGAATTAACCACACTTGTATTAACTGAATCTGAAGGACCGTTAACAAAGAATGAAACAGTACCTATTTGAGTTATCACATTAACACCTAAATTACTAGATGTTCCTCCACCTATTCTATATTGAACAAATAATGTCGTATTCGCCTTAAGTGTACTACCTAAAGCAAAGTTATTAGAGTACTTGTATAAATCTAACTGATATCCATTTCTTGCGAATTCTCTCAATTGTTCATCAGCCGATTGACTTCCACCTCCGAATGTCATTTTAAAGAATCCTTCAGGTGTGTATTCTGTTATAAATTTGGTTGAGGTTGTAATATATTTTCCAACCTTTATACCAGGGTTATCAGCAACTTTAGTTGGATCCTCAACAAAAACTCTATCTTCCGCCAAAGCTTTTACTTCATACCATCTATTATCTAATCCCAAAAATTCTTGTACTGAGGGTATGTTAGCATATTGTGTACCATCTTTTAATAACACACTTGTCACCCCTAAAACATTTCTTTCAGGTAAAAATAATTCAAAGAATGGTTTAATATCGTTTGGTGTTATTACTCTTTTGAACACTTTAGTGATACCATTAACAACCGTTTCTTGTTTAACAATAGTGTAGTTTAACAATCTATTTCCTGAATCAAAATTAGGTATTTTTAACCTATTTGGGAATCCTTCAGCATTTACTGCCGAAGCAAAATCAATATCATAAACGGTTTCAAATACTTGTCCCGCACCATTAATCTGAGCCCCTCTTCTTAATATACCACAATATCTTAAATCTTCTCTATCACCAAATGCTGGTACTGTTATCGAGAAATTAACTAACGCAACTGATGGTCTTTGTCCGGGGATTTTTAAACCATAAGTTTTAGCTATGTTAAAAATAGATGAACGTTGTTGTGCAAATTGTAATACAGTTTCTTGTATACTTCTATCTATATTAAATTGTAAGTTATCTGATACCGCAGCGTTTAAATCCAATAATGCGGAGAAAACCGAAGCATCATTGAAATTATCAATTAAATCAGGATAATATGTTCGAGTAAAGTTTATTAATTCAGTTCTTATTGACTGAAAATCCCTGGTTGTATATGATATTTTTTTATTCGCCATAATATTAAATATTGATAATTATAAAATCACTTGAGTTAAATGCTGTATCGGTAACCAAGTAATCTATTTTGATTTTCGCGGTATGTTCAGCTTGACTAATTCCTGGTACTGTAAAAACTCTTTCATTATTGTCGTTGATATATGTACCCTTATCTTCTTCACCTTCAGATGCCGGATTTATTGTTATATTTGTAACTGTAATGCCCGGTAAATATTCAGTAACTGAATCCCTTATTTCGGCTTCCAAATCAGAGAAAGTCGGTCCATCCATTGGTTCAAAAATGTATTCATATAATCTAGTACCAAAATCAGGTAAATAATATCTTGTACCTTTCCTTGTTAAGAGAAGGTGAATTAAGTTAGTTCTTACTTCCTCATCTGTTGTTTGAGATAAACTTAAATAGTTTCCAAGATATGAATCTCGGAATGGAAAGTTTATACCATATGTAAATCCATCTGCCATATTGATAAATATAATGTTTGAATTATTTCTATAAATACCATAAAACAAAAAATCACGACATAATGTCGTGATTCTTATTTTTTACGATGAACAACCGAAACAATCGAATGGTGAATCGTCAGGTTTTGTCTTTATTTGATCAACGTGAGGTAATGTTGGTGTTGTCCTTGGTTTGTCCATCTTAGATATGTCCATAGCCAAATGTTTGGCACCAGTTGATATTGCCTTAGTTCTAATATAATAACATAATGTCTTCAATCCTTTCTGCCAAGCGTGGAAATGTGATGATGTTATTTTTGTTAAGGTGGGATTACCCATATAGATATTCATTGATTGTGATTGGTCAATAAATGGACCTCTATCTGCCGCCATATCAATCAATTCCCTCTGTGATATCTCCCATATTGTTTTGTACTTCTTAATCAAGTGTTCAATTCTTTTAACTTTTTGATTGTACTTTTTATCTTCCGGATCAAGGTGGTTATTGAAGTTAATATTTTGTATCGAACCTTCGTTATATATAATTTCATTTTTCAAATCTTCACCCCATATTCCAAGTTTCTCAAAGTCAGCAATTAGATACTTGTTAACAATCGTAATCTCACCACCAACTACACGTCTATTGAATATTGCGGAATGGGCAGGTTCAGTCATCTCATATGAACCTGTAATCTTGGCGGAACTTGCAACTGGCATCTGAGCTGTAAACAATGAATTACATACACCATATTTGATTACACTATCTTTTAATAGTAACCACGGCCATCTACCTGATAAGTTATCCTCTGTCAATCCCCACATATCAAATTGGAATGTACCTTTTGACATTGGTGACCCTACAAAGAAATCATACGCTTTGTATTCACCACTTTTAACTAATTTATTACTCTCTTTAATCGCAGCATAATAAATTGTTTCAAAGATATCTTTATTAAGTTGTTTTGCCTCAGGTGATGTAAATTCATAATCCATTAGATAGAATACATCCGCTAATCCTTGTGTTCCAATCGCAATTGATCTTTGTTCTCTTCCACCCTTTTCACCTTTTGATGTTGAGTAGTTATTAATATCAATAACCTTGTTCAACGCTCTAACAACCTTTCTTGTTTCTCTATATAACAATTCAAAATCAAATGTACCATCTTTAACAAAGTTCTTTAATACCATTGAAGATAATGTACAGATTGCCGTTGTTTTCTCATCCGTATATTGATAGATTTCATTACAAAGGTTCGATTGTCTAATCACCCCAATGTTTTGATGGTTTGTCTTTTTGTTTGCATTATCTTTAGAACATAGATAAGGAACACCAGTCTCAATTTGAGCCTCAATTACCTTAGTCCACACATCTTGTGCTCTAACTTTTTTACCAATACCTAATTCAACCGCTTTGTTATAGACATGTTCATATTCATCCCCATACACTTCTTGCAACGCAGGTAATCCTGATTTCTTGATGTCGTTGGGACAAAATAAATACCAATCACTATCTTCCTTCACCGCTCTCATAAAGTTGTCAGGAATCCATAATGCAGTGAATAAATCCCTAGCTCTTAGTTCTTCAGCACCAGTATTCTTTTTGATGTCCAACAAGTCAAATATGTCTTTATGCCAAGGTTCTAAGTATATTGCAGCAGAACCTGGTCTTCTTCCTTGTTGATTAAAAAATCTTAACGATTCATTAACAATTTTAAGATATTTTAACAATCCACCAGCATATCCACCAGATGTACTCAATCTACTTTCTTTACTACGAATATTTGACATACAAAGTCCGATACCCGCGGCATCCGCTGAGTATGTTGATATGTCAGTCATTGTATTCAATAAACCTTCTCTACTATCATCATCATTGTAGTGTAATACACATGACGCTAATTGTGGAATCTTTGTTCCCGAATTAATCATGATTGGGGTTGCCGGAGATATAAGTTGATTTGATAAAGATTTGTAGTATTCAATAGCATCATCAAATGATTTTGTTACCCATAAAGCAACCCTCATATACATATGTTGGGGTCTTTCAACTGTAACACCTTCAGGAGTTTTCAACAAATACATTTCATACAATGAACGCCAAGCAAAGTAATCAAAGTTATAATCATTATCGTGATTAATAACCTCATCAATGTTTGATTCACCATATTGGTTAATTGTATTTATTAACTCTTCATTAACAATTCCAACACTAGCCAATGATTTCATTGTTTGACTAAAACTTTCATTGGTTTCTTTGTGATATGAGGATATTGCAACAGAGGAAGCCAACCTTGAATAATCGTGATGACTTCCAGTATATGACGCAGCAATCTCATAAATCAACTTATCCAATTGTTTTGTTGAGATTATACCCTCAGTTGGAACTGATGTGATTACCTTAATGAATATCTGATCTGAATTAACATTTAGGGTTTTACTTGCTCGTTTAATTCTTGTTTGTATTTTGGTGGGGTTAAAGGCGACAACCTCCCCATCTCTTTTTTGAATTCTTAATGACATAATTAATTTTTAAAAATCGTCTGTGAATGAAATAGTTTCGTTAAGTTTTGCTTTTTGATACTCCATAGTTCTTGATTCGAAGAAGTTACCTTTGGTTTCAATTGCAATTTGTTCCATAAACTTGAATGGTTGTTCAACATTAAATTGTTTACTACATCCAAATTTAACCAACAAACCATCAACAACAAATTCCAAGTATTGTTTCATTAAATTGGAATTCATTCCGATTAATGACACTGGTAGTGATTCTGTGATAAACTCTTTTTCAATTTCCAAAGCTGACAATAATATTTCCTTTATTCTTTTTTCACTTGGTTTGTTCTCAACGTGGTTGTTCAACAAGTGAATTGCAAAATCACAATGTAGGTTTTCATCTTTGAAAATCAATGAATTAGCATTACAAAGACCTTGCATAACCCCCCTTGATTTCAACCAAAATATTGAACAAAATGACCCTGAAAAGAATATCCCCTCAACCGCAGCAAACGCTACCAATCTTTCTTGGAAGGACGCTTTTTCAATCCAATCCAAAGCCCATTTGGCTTTTTTCTGAACCGCAGGTAATCTATCAATCGCATTGAAACATTCGTCCTTTTCCTTTGGACTGGATATATAAGTATCAATTAATAAAGAATACATTAAAGAATGGATATTTTCCATCATTAATTGAAATCCATAGAAAAATTTTGCTTCAGGGTATTGTACTTCACGGTAGAAGTTCTCAGCCAAGTTCTCATTGACAATACCATCAGATGCTGCGAAGAATGACAATATGTTCTTGATGAAGTATTGTTCGTTCTCAGACAAGTTCTGCCACTCTCTGATGTCACCTGTCAAGTCAACCTCTTCAGCCGTCCAAAAAGCCGCCTGATGTTGTTTATAGTATTCCCAAATGTCATTGTATTGGATGGGGAAAATCACAAAACGATTTGGATTTTCTGTTAATATTTTTTCAGTCATAATTTAAATACCTTGTTTTTGTTTTCTTTTTTCTAATAAATCTTTAATTCTCTGTCTATTGTTTTCTTCTTTTTGTTCTTCATGTCCTAAGAAAGTAACCGATGATTCTGTATCAATGTCCAACATACCATTATCAAACTTACAATTTTCGAAGATAATACCATCATCACCAATCCTTGATTTTGTTATAGCTATAGTTGCTAATTTCATCTCTTTCTGTTGTAATGTTTTAGCGACTGATATGATAACATGTCCAACTTGAGCCTTCTTAATAGAACCACCCATTTGATCCGTTGTTACCACCTCAGATGATATTGAACTTCTGTTACCTTGAGTTGCCGTCCATCCCGCCAAACTCAATTCATGACACATTGCCTCAAATGCTCTCATAACTGAACCTTCTGATTTCCATTCGTCACCCAAGTTCTTCTCAGGCACAACACAATCAATATAATCCAATAATATCATATCAATTTTAACACCCTCAGCAATCTTCTTTCTAACAAGATTTTTGATTTGACTCATTGTCATTGTATCAGATGGAAGTTTTTCCAAGATAAGTTGGTTTTCCATGGTATTTTCAATATGTCTAACCTTTTTGATAACTTCATCCTTTTTGTTTGACATATCATCAGGGTGAACTTTAGTCCACAAGGTAAAATGTTTTCTTTGAATAACCTTGGGATTATCCTCAAAAAATATTTGTAGAACATTATATCCCAAATTAAAACCATGGTTTGCTATTTTTGTTAGGAATGTTGATTTACCAACACCTGTTGGTGCAAGTACCACACCAATTTCCCCTTTAGCTAAACCACCTTTCAATAATTTATCAATACCGGGGATACCCATTGGAATTGGATGTCTGAAATCTTCATTCAATACATCATCCAAATTGGAGAATACATTTAACATCCCATCATCTCTAACACCTACTTGTAGAGCTTCTCTAATCATTTCTTCAAGGGTGTCATAGTTTTCAAATTCACCCCCATCAATTACTTTCTGAGCCTTGGTAATGGCTTTCTGTAATTCTTGTTGTTTACAGAATTTAAGTGCCTTTTCTTGAACAAACTCACCACCAGACAATTGAGCTTCTTTGATTTTTTTAATTGTATCAATAACAACCTTAACAACATTTTCTTGTTGGAATTCCGATTTAGCGATTTGCTCTAAGGTATCAAAAGTGGGAACACTGTCCCACTTTTGATTGTATTCTTTAATCATCTGTATGATGAGTTTAAAGTACTTGTTTTCGAAATAGTTTGGTTCTATAACATCAACAATCGACCTTGAAAAATTACTATCTAGAATTATTTGATTAAGTAGTTGTATCTGAAATGAACTTCCTAAGTAATCAAAATTTTTATTATTAGTCATAAATTTTAGGTGAGTTTTAGATAAATATTATACTAAAGTGCTATATCCCAAATATTCAAATGTTAAATCTTTATCTGAAAAAATGTCAGTAAGATCGTAAAGTACATTTTTTATTTGCTGGCGTATGTCTACGGTGTATCTTATTTTAGGTGGGTACAATTTTGCATCAATTTGTCTATGACAAATTGTCTTGTCATTTTGTTTTATGAAAATGTTAAAGTACTCAGGACCGTCTATAAAAGACGTATTCAAGATTGAAGGGTTATTTGTTATCTCATACTGATTCTCCAACAAATACGACACTGACTTCATTTTAAGTGAATACTGAATGTCTGAAACCAACCCATTCATATACTCCAACAATTCAACAGAATTTTTGGCTTTGGGGTTATAATCTCTTACATTGAAAAATCTTTGAACGATAATATTATCGTTTACCATCATAAGAAACTCAAGTTTCATTAAATCGTGTTGCTCTCTCATTTTTTTTAATTTTTAGTTTTAAAATTTTTTTTCTCTTTTCGTGTTAGTTTTAAAAATGGTTTTACAAAGTTAACCCAAGCGTCATCACCTTTCGGTAAAAATTTAAAGAAACCATCTTCCATCATCATTTTTATTAGGTTTCTATGTCCTCTACCTTCAGGGTCTAAAGTTTCTTTGTAATATAATTCTACAATCTCTTTTCCCTCATTACTAATCAAGGGGTTATCAAGATTAACAATTTTTTCATTAATTTCAAAATATTCCTGTCCATAAATTCCACTTTTTGTTTTACCTGATAAAAGGTTTTTGAGAACGGAATTGTTTTTATCTTCTTTTAATAATTCTTCAGCCTTATTCAAAACTTGTTCAACACTAATTTCATCCTCCAATAACTCCGGAAATAATTTAAATAAGGTTTTATCACCTAAATAATATATTCCATCAATATTATCTGATTTATCACCCGCCAAAACTTTATAGGTTTTAATATTGTAATGAGGTACCCAGTATTCTTGTACCTTGATTCTATCACCCTTTTTATACGTTTGTTTTATCCTTGGTGAGTATATCGATACATTGTCCGATATAAGTTGTGTCAAGTCCATATCACCTGAGAATATGGTTATTTTCTCATTAGTCGCTATATGACAATAATGAGCAATCAAATCATCAGCTTCATTATTTCCAATATCAACTTGTCTTACAAACATTTCTTCCAAATATTGTTTGACTCTTTGTTTTTGGTAACTGAAAGATTCGTCCTTCGGTTCGTCAGGTACTTTGTTACGATTTTCTTTATATTGTGGATAGATTAATTTTCTTGCGGATGAGTTACCCTCACCATCCCAAAAAACAATTACCTTATCAAAGTTTTGTTCCTCAATAAATCGTCTAATTGTATTCAAGAAATGCCATATCCCACCAATATGTTTTCCGTTGTGGTAATAATCTTTTACACCATGGAAGCCTATTTTAAGGAGGTTGTTTGCGTCAATTATTAACGTTTTATTCATTTAATTAATAATTCATGATTAACAATTCTGTTCCTTTCGTTTGTTCTTTACCCTTTTTAGCCGCAGCCGCTTTGGCGAATTCTTTTGATTCCCATTTGTATTCATCTTTAGGAAACCATTGACTAAGTAAATCAAAGTCATAATAAGATAGACTGAATTTACCTTCCATTTCTTTTAAAACATTTGCCAATCTCTCGTGGTCATTTCTGTCAAAATCGTGATTAGAGTAATAATTCTCAGTTTTCCAATAAGGAGGGTCAGTGTAGAAATAAGTCTTTGGAGAATCGTATTTATTGATAACATCAGCAAAGTCCATATTCTCAACATTGGTGATTTTCAAGAAGTGTTCAACCCAATCAGGTTTACTCAACTTATCTCTGAATGTAAGATACTTTGATTTATACTTACCTTTCAAATCAATGAATGAACTTGTTTCAGGTTTAGAACCACTGAATACTTGCGTCAACACATAGACATATTTTGCTGCTGTTGAATAATCAGGTGTTTCGACTTTAAAACCTTCATTGAATATTTCAGATTGGAACAGGTTGAATTGTTCTTTAAATACTTGTGGGGTGTCACTAACGCCAAACTGTTGACAAGGTATTGATTCAATATGTTTCAATAGTTCAGATGGGTTCTGAATACATTTAAATAAGTTATAATTTAAAGGGTTGAAGTCGTTATAGACAACATTCTTCAGGTTTGGGTATTCTTTCAAATCCATGTTGAAGAATACCCAATACATTCCTGAGAAAGGTTCTACATACGTTTCTGTGTCTTTTGGAATGAATGGTACAATCCATTTTCCGATTTTTGATTTGCCACCGATATAAGAAAGCATGTGCGTTTTTTTTACAAATGTAATATAAATTTTTTAATCTTCATAAGAAATATCATTGATTTCAGATACAGTCTCATCTAAAGTAATCTCACCAGTTCCACTCAATATTGCGTTCCAATATTGTGAATATTCTTTTTTGTATTTCTCCAACGCTTCCTTTGTATCGGATATATAACCTTGTGGTACTGCTATGATTTTACCATCTTTGTAAGCAATACCATTTACATGATTTTTAAGTATAGAAATTTTAGTTCTAACAGCGTAAGAAACTGTTCTTCCATTTTTCGTTGCTGTAATGTGGTTAATACCATTATCCACTTCATTACCAAAAAGAAATACTAATGATGCTGCTAGCCATAAAGCTTCACCACCTTTAGCTTTAATTTTTGGTTGTCCAAAAGGATTTGAGGGTAATTGAACCCAAGGTTGGTTGATTACAACCATAGTATTATAATACGGATAATCTTCTTTCTTTGATTTCGTAATTCTTGAATGAATACCCATTCCAACCTTATCAGCTAAAGCCGCCGCATTGTGCATTTTTCCACCTTTACCTTCAAAAGTCATTTGACATGGTAATGAACCAACACTATCCCATAAAATAAGTAAGTTATAAGGTAACTCACCTTTTTCTTGAGCGTCTAACAAATTATTTATATATTCAGTAGCTTGTTCAATATAATCAAAACTATCGTTGAATATAAAGTCCCCATCCCATGTTCCATCTTCTGTTTGTTCAGCTTCTAATCCTAATTCAACTGCGTGTGGCCAATTCCACTTTTTTTCGGTAATAATAAACACAGGAAGATGTCCTCTTTTTTGTGCATCAGCCGCAGCTAAAATCATTGCAGTAGTTTTCGAAGTATTCGTATGCCCTAAAAAGATGTTAATCCCACCCATAACAGGTCCTGGTAATCCACAAGCATCCATGAACGATTCTCCACAATTGTAGAAACTTTCCGTCTTATATTTTGTTTTTGTTGAAAATTTGGACTTAATAGAATCCAAACTAATTTCTTTTTTCTTTATTGCCATTGTTATAATCGTTTAATAATTTTTGATAATCTTTTTTCCATTTTGGTTTTAATTCTATTTCACCTGTTGGTATTTTACCTTTCCTTCTTTCATTTTCAATATATTGTGAATGTCTTACAATGACATTAGGTCTTTCTGGTGAATCAGTTCCCATCCCACTCATATGATAATCTCTTCCTCCCCACATGTAAAACCACGATACTTCATTGTCAGGTGGTGACGCTTTAACAATTTTGTTAGACATTCTCATAATGTTATGAACAAATGTTGCATCATATCCGGCATTCTCTATTGGGTGTTTACCTACCTTCTCCCAAATTTGTTTACTATATACAATACCCGAATTTCCCAAACTTGTTATTGCAGTAATATTTGGTTCGTTATAAAATACTCCTTTTTGCCAATGAAGTAAATCGGTATCTTTAATAAAATATTTTGAAACGTTTGATAGGTGATTTGGTAATGCAATATCGTCATCATCCCAAACCGCAATAATTTCACCAGAACATAACGAAACTGCATAATTTTCTTTTTCACCAATAGTTTGAAATGTTTCACTCAGATTATAAATCTTAACGTCAGGGTGATCGAATTTTAATGTTTGTAATGGGTAGTCATTAACTATAATCATTTCTTTTTTTCCATCATAGTTTTGATTTAAAAAAGAGTATAAACTTTCCTCTAACAAACTTACTCTACCATAAGTTATACATTTACATGAAATGAAAGGGTGATTCATTTAAAATTTTTAGTGAATTTAAAAATGAACCCCACCTATTAAATGGGGTTCGAGATTAGAAAATATTTTTAAAATGGAAGGTCTCCGTCAGCATCAAAATCTTCTTGAGGGTCACTATAGGTTGTTGATTTACCACCAATAGAAACTTCACCAGTTGATGAATCACCGTAAGTATAACCACCTTTTTCACTATCCCATTTTGGCGTTTCACCTTTTGCAATTGCTTCCAAATATTCTACAGGTTTTTTAGAATAAACATCTTCCCAAGTTAATTCATCATTAATCCATGATTTTGATGTTTCATCATTATCATGTAGAGGTGATGGATCATCATACATAACAGTTTGTATAATTGTATAGAATCCACCTTTTGGAGTTTTTGCTTTAGTCATTTCAAGGATAATGTCTCTACCTTTTTGAGAATCGGTAACATCACCTTTAGCTCGGAAGATTGGAATTATTTTGTCCAATATACCCTCGTTCTTGTAGTTGTGTTTGAACCTCCAAAATTTTACACCGTCTTGTTCGTTATCACGATCAATAACCTTAACGATGTAAAATTTTCTTGGTTTATATTGTTTTGCGAGTTCTTTATCGGATTCTCTTCCAGTCGCCATAAGTTCTTCATAAACTTCACTCAAAGGTGAACGTTCATTAGAGTTCTTACCTGGATCGTAGAATTTTTGCCATTTACCATCAACTTGGATTTCGTGAAACCACACCTCTTTAAAGGGGGAACTTCCATCATTAGTTGGTAGAATTCTAAGTCTTTTTTGTCCTTGTTTTTCATTGTCTTTAAGAAGAGCTGCGAAGTATTTCTTCATTCTTTCATCTTGAGACATTTTGTTGGTATTACTACCAGATTTTTGTGATTGTTCGTACTGTGCTAAAATAGCATCTAATGGATTTGTCGCCATGTTTTAATAAATTTTAAGTTAAGAAATATTATACACAATAGTAAGTGTCAGCCGTGGGTTTGTCAAATAAAGTACTAATATATTTTCTTGAATCCGCTCATGTCGTTTTCAGGTGTCATTTCCGTATCTCCGAAGTCTCTAAAACTTCTTTTGATTTCATTTGGTGAGTAACCTTCAACATCGTCAGGAGTTATAATATATTGTTCTTTTCCAGATTTTTCAAAGTCTTCTTCTTTATCTTCAAAGAATTGACTCAATTTCTGATTGAATGGTCCTGAATCCAATGTTCTTAATTCCATTTTTTCTTCAGGACTTTTTGTTCTATATTTTTCTATCTTAGTCTCTAGTGTATTTAACTTGTTAATTATGTCATCCATAGTCCCAAGTTTTTGTTCCAAATCGTTGAGGTGGTTGAATAATGTTTCAAAATATTCTTCTTGTTTATCTTCAACAGATTTTTGACTTTTAACTAAATCAGTTACTTTAATTTCTTCTTTGTTTTCCTTTTCCTTTTCATCCCCAATTTTTTCCACATCAGGATCCGCAGCAACATCAACAGGTTGTGGTGGAGCGGCTGGTGGTGGAGCACCTACACCAGGTGCAGGAGGAGGGGGTGGAGCACCTGCGTCACCTGGAGGTGGAGGAGGTAATTCCCCTGCATCACCTGGTGGTGGAGGAGGTGGTAATTCCTGTTCATTGATATATCTAGTAATCTGATTATGTCTTTTGATTTCTTCAATAATTTTTAAATCAACTCTCATTTTTGGGTTATCCGTTTAATAATTGTTTTATACCTGTTGTGGTTTCAACTTGAATTTTTCTGTTAGTTTTCAAAGTGTTATCAACTCTTTCAATTAAACCATCTTTCATTCTAACAGTGTAACACTCTCCGGTGTCCAAGTCACAAACTTGTTTAGTTCCATCGCCCATATCTTTTTCAGAATGACGTGTATTTTTACCTAAGTAACTATCTAAAATTAATTTTACGCTCATAGTTTTTATTTTAATATAAATATATTGGTTTATTAAAAAAAATTATCGATTTCTCATTGAATCCCATAAAACAAATGCTTCACTAACAACTTTAGTGTAATCTGATAATGTTCCATCTTGTTTTATTTTATTGTAGAACGCAACACCCTCATTAATATTATTAAATCCATTTTCAACAACAAACTTAGTAATAAAATCTATAGCTATTTGTGTTCCTTGTCCTGCTGGAACTTGGGTATTATTCAACATTCTAGGTTCCCATCTTGCTTTTAAGAAATCAATATTCTTATTAAAACTTCCAAAAATAAGATAAGGAGTATTATTATTAGAACAGAAAAATTTATTGTCAGTATATGGTGATAATTCACCCCAATCAGCTTTCAAATCTAACCCCATAAAATTATAACCATAGGCTTGGAATTTTGAGGATTGTGAACTTCTACTACCAATATATATTTTTGCAAAAATACTAATCGCCAATATTAATTTTTTCTCTTTATTTTGTTCTGTTACATTAACAAAAATAATTTCAGAAATTATATTTCTAGCATCTAATGCAGTTATTTCATTTCTTTTTGGTGATTCATTTGTAAATCTTTCGTACCTAGTTATCGTTGGTGTACATGTCTGATTACTATTAATTGTATTAGAATTAGTCGCCAATAAAGTTTGAGCCTGACTTGATAGTCCCGCAATATTAGTTGGATTCTTAGCAGTATCCGCATCTTTTTCTTGTGTAATTACTTCATTGATTTTACTAATTAAATTTGTCTTAAGTGATTGTAGATAATTATCAATTTTTGGTAATGATGCTGTTGGTTGTCGAATTCCTCTAATGTCCGTTGAAAATTCTCCTGAAGATATTTGGTGATTTACTTCCAATATCATATAAGGTCCACTAAACATCGGGACATTTCTAAGGTTAAAGTACATCGTTGGTTGTATCAAAGCATTACCCAACATACTAACCGAACATGAATAACTTCTATTTTTATATAAATTATATAAAGAAATGTTTTGAGTTGTCCCTCCACGGTTACCACCTTGATTAGCCATTTGATTTAATATTTCTAACGACTCCGCAGTCGCCAAACCTGAGTTTTGTCCAACACTAAATGTTTTAAATACCCCTTGATTTTGAGGTCCAATATCAACATTAAATCCAACAACTTTGTTTGATTTATCCCAATCTTTTTTTCCTGTTAAATCTTCAATTAATGGATTGTCACTGGCTCTTCTCAAATCAAAAGCGTCATTTCTAAATCTATAATCAACATTTTTAATATCCAATTGTTCACTCGGTTTACCACCATAAAAACAAACCATTTTTGCGGTGGAATCTCTATAATCTACATTCAAAAATGTACCGAATAGTGTGTTTGCAAAATCCGCACTACCTTCAACTTTGGGTTTAGGATTTTTAGTTGCTTCTTGTACATTATAGAAATTAATATACGATGGGATATTCATAACAACAAAATTATTTTCAACGATTATTGTCTGAACAAATGACAACATGTTAACTTTTGGTGCTATGGTATTTAAGGTTTCTTTTAATTTAAAAATATCTATTAAAACTTTATCACCAATATTTCTACTGGCTCTATCTAATAAAAGAACGTCCTCGAATAATGTCTTGTTTTTAAAATCGTTACCTGCAATCCATTTATCATTTAAAGCTTTAAATGATTCCCATAGTTCAACTTTAGGTTGTGGTTCTCCATTTAATTCATTAGCCTTTGCAGGTTCTATAGTATTATTAACATCAGGTAAATCTTTCTGTAATTTAGGTATTAACACATTTATAATCTTACCTTGAAAATCTTCAACCCCATTTAAAAATGTTGTCATACCATTAAAGAACGCATTAATACCATTTTTGTTAAGTGGACTTGGTATCGGATCGTAAGTTGGTGGATCAATTTCTTCTAATCTCACAATATACTGTGGATCATTCGGATTAGTTGTTGTACTACCGTAAGCACCGATAATAACCTCATCTATTAATTTTTGTTTAATATCAGTAGGTGTTGTACCAACTATAGTATAAAAAGTAAAAGCACTTTCAAACAATAAAACACCTTCAGGACTTTTATAAATTGATCTATATTTAGGTCCTCTTTGTTCTACTGATATAGTATATAGATTTTTAAGTAACGCAATCGCAACAATATTTGGTGGTGTACTTGGGATAGGTGTTGGTGGACTTATTGGGTTCGACTGAAATTTGTTCAACTTTTGAGTTGCATACATCTTAATAATTTTAGCAAATTGCTTAATATTAAACTCGGTGAAGGCAACATTCAAATCAATAAAGAAATCTGTAATATATGAACCGTTGTTATCGTATTTTAATTCAGGTATATTTGAGAATCCAACATAGGTTTCCAAAGTTCTCCATGCGTCAGGATAATTTGTTTTGGATGTTAATAGTGATACTCCACCACCATTAGTAGGTAGTGCGTCAGGAGTTACTATAGTATATTTATCCCATTCGTAAGCATCTACAACAGGTACATTTGAAAATGAATAGAATAGTTTTCTATCATAATTTGATGGGTTACCAAATTTAAAATAAACATCAAACTGTAAAAATTGATTGATATAACTGTTGAATATTTCAAACTGTTTTGATTGATATTTTGTAACAATTTCAGTTCCCGTATTTCCAGTTAATTTAGGTAGCTTCATCATTTCCCTCATAAATGCTTGGAAATTACGAATATTTTTTTCACTTACCGTTCCACTACTCTGATTTATTTGATTCTGTAAATCTGCAGAAGACGATAATTCCATTATTTGTAATGGATCCACCGAAGAACCAATAGTATCATCAATATCATATACAGTTCTCGAAAATTTTAAGAACTCTTTCTCAAAACCATCCAATACCGATCTTTCAAAAACAGATAAAACTTCATCCATTTTGGTATATGCCGATATACCATTTATTGAGAAATTTTCCTGATTAACTCTATCTGAAAATATTTTTTTAATATAATCAGTCGGAGATGGTTTACTAACTTTAGTATTATCATAATAACCATAATTTGGCGCCGTCCAAAATAATCTAACAGAACCATTATGTAATGATGTATTACCTGTTAGTTCAATTTTTAAATCATTGTTTTTGAATGTTTCATACTTAGCTTGATTTAATAACGAACCATGTGATGGTAATAAATAAGCAAATTTATTATCCCCACTATTAACCGTAATCGACCAAGGTATTACCCTAATATTTTTTGTCTCTAATGTATTACTCCAATCAATAATTGAATCCCCAACATAATTTAAAGTTAAACCAGACGCAAAAGCATCATTGATACTTGCACTTGTAAATCCTCCGAAAGGAACATTAGTAACACTAAATAAAGCGGTTGTTGCCGTTTGTGAAATATTAATTTGATAATCACCCGTTCCACCAGTCGCTCCATTTAAAAATGAAACAATAGTTGTATTAGGTTCTAAATTTAATCCGGCAAGTATATTACCAACTTGTAATAACCCCCCATTAATTTGATTAACAGTTAATGTTGTACCGTTAATCGAACACGCCCCATTAACTTGGGTATTAGTTTTAATAATTTCAAACCCTTGTAAAAATATATTAAAATCATTAATTAATTTTGGGTAAAACCCGGTGTTAATTATAACCGATGTTTGTGAACCCAAAACATTAATATCCTCCAAAATAATATCTATATTAGCACCTTCATAAGTTAAATAATATGTTTTGGTTAAGGCTGATGTACCTGGATCGTAATTAGTTAAACTGTCAAAGTTTTTCCAAGAATTATCCAAAATATCAACACCACTCTCAACATATTTTTTATATCTATGCCATATCGAACCCATTTTTAATATCCAAGCATACGGCATTTTGTGTACCGCGCCAAACTTTTTAAGTGACGCAAAGATATAATCTAAATCTTCAGGTTGATTATTAGTTAATGATTTATACTTTTCCCTTAATGTTGATAGGGGGAGACTATTTAAAAATAAATAAGCTGCAGATACAAATGGATGTTTATCATATTCTCTGAATTTTTTTAATCCATCCTGAATTGCATTTATAAAATATGGAGTATTCAACATTGAGGTTGTCTGTTCCGCATTTACAAATCCACTATAATTTCTATATCTTATATTTCCCTCAGTAACTAATTGATTCTTATATTCATTTATTCTACCCTCATAAAAAGTTTTTAAATTAATCGCCTGATTCTGTCCCACAGGTTGTGGTTCTTGAGGTGTTTGTGTTAAAAAATTAGTAAAAGGTTTGATTTTATTTTTTTCAGCGGTATCAGAAAAGTTTGTAATTGTTTTTCTACTCTGACTGTAATTTAATACCTTTCTAGTATCAAAACTTGATTTGATATCGGAAATTGAACTTCCATCGGATAAGTTTGATTTAACCCAATCCAAATTAGTAAAAGGGAATGTATCAGTATAATCAATACTATTTGAATCAGTTGATCCTGTAATGTAATTTATAAGTTTATCCTCACCAGATATTGAAACTTGAGGTTGCGACAATCTATTATTGAATATGGAAGGACTTATAAATTCAAATTGACTGTTTTCAATAATATTTTTAATATATTTGGTATTGAATATACCCCTAATATAATTTTGCCAGCTAATACCTGTTCCACCATTAGAGAATTGTTTCAAGATTGTTGTTATATTACTTGAGTTAATTCCATAGTTTTTGAGTTTTTGTATTATAAAAGGATTATCATTAGATAAACTATTAACTATATTTATTTTTTCTGTTTCAGCAATTACCTCAGTGATTTGTCCAACCACAGAATTTGACAAATACGCTCTTGATAGTTTTGAATAATTTGAAATGAATATTAATCTCTCATATAATTCATAAAAATATTTTACTTCTTCTTTATTACTAAATAACTGATTTGTGACAGGGAATTCAATGGCGTTGAATGTAACCCTCTTGATATCATATAATTCGTTCTGGGTTGGTCCTAGTTCTTTTTTGGGGTTAGTTCTTTGAACAAAACCTTTTATAAATTCTTCAACAAATTCAACTTCCGGCCATGCCACATAGTTGTCCGCCTTTGTAATCTTGACTAATGAATTATCACCGGGATATCTAATCTCATATTTCTCTTGTCCCTTATCTCCATTCGTCGCTAATATTACTTGAGGCCACGGATATACTGGTGTATTAAAATTATTTCCCGAATTTAAGTTATCTTGAGATGCTCCAGCAACTTCTTTATTAAAGATAACATTTTTTCTAATATCATTATCTCTTTGTTCCCACGCTTTTGTGTGAACATCATCCATTAATCGAATAAATGCTTCCCCACTTGCAAATATAACTGCAAGTACATTTCTAAGATTTGGTACAAATCCAACTCCATCATTGTTGTTTTTTAACAATTCTGATAATAAATTCGTGATTTCAGTTTCAACAGTTTCTTTAATTTTTAACCTTTCAGTTTCCATCTGTTTAGTTAAATCCATAAATCTATTTTCACCCTCAAATATATAAAAAGTGGTATCAGTTAGTAATTCACCATTTTGTAATTTCATTTGAGTCGCACTTCTAAATGAACTTTTAAGTTCTGCCTCCAATCCTAATCTTTGTGTTTCTGTTGGTTCTTTTCCAGATCTTTTAATATAAGTTTCGGTTATGTCAACATCTTCAACTTTAATGTCAACATTAAATACATTAACGGTAACTCTATTTGGTATAGACGCTGGTGTAAATTTTCCACCAATTTCATACCCAGAATTAGCAACAGTTCCACAAGTTTTATTATCATTAAGTTTTTTATTATATTCATTAATAATACCGTTAAGTTTAGTTAACGCCTTTTCTCTTTCTACCGATGAACTAAATTCTTTTTTGAAAATATATACTTTGGTAACTTTATCATCTAACACATAGAAATTAGTTTTATCCATATAGGTATTAAACCAAGATCTTTTTCCCGCTTCAAAAAGAAATACCTCACCTTGATAATCCGATAACTGTGTTCTATATGTCTCCAAATTTGTTAATGGGGTCATATTTTGTTTAGCGAAAGTTTCCAACTTGTTTTTAATAAAAAAATCAAGTCTATCTCTTAGTTGTAAAATTGTTAACTCAGGAAAATCATCAGGAATTAAACCTTTCGACTTATACTCACTATATAACTCTTGTATTTTTTGATATCCTTTTTCAACTACACCATCACTCACATCAGTAAAATTACTTCCACCACCTTTAGTACTTTGAATACTTAATTTAGATTTATACATATGTGGAGTGGCTAACAGATGTCCCATTGAAACCTCAGCCAATATTGTATATTTGTATGTTACAAAATCCAAATCTATTTTAAAATTACCACTACCTGTATCATAAGATGCTCCAAATTTAGTTAACATTAACGCTAACCTAACAGCCTTTCCCAAATATCCTTTTATTGTTAAATAAAATGTTGGATAAGGTAAGTTGAAGAAGGCAGCATATGGGGACTGATCTCCCGATTCAAACAAAGCTCTACCTTTAACATCTTCCAATGTTATTTTAACTTGAGGTGTGAATGAAGTATTCTGTCTAATTGTAATACTTTTAATACCCAATAATCCATTGTCCGTAGGTCCTGGTTTTCCTCCTGACAAAATAGTTTGTCTAGTATAATAATCATTTGATTTATTAGGATTTTTAATTGAATTAACTTTAGGTTGATTAACACCTTCACCATTGATTGTATCTTTACCTGTTATTTCATCAGTATAAGAATTATCCAAATACTGTTTTCCACCAGGTTTCAAAAAGTTAATACTAGCTATTGATATTGTCTGAATTGCATCATTATTTGCAACTCCGATAGCTAACTTAGTTCTTGGTAATAAACTACATTCCAAGTTTGCATACATAACCAAATCCTCATGTCGGATTAATCTTTCTTTTGATACCCCAAATTCATCAACAACTTTATTTGGATCTATAACTGTAATGTTATTGTAATCAAATTCAACTAATATATTTTCAGGTCTACTTACCATAATAAAAGAAATAATTTTCTAACTCGTTTTTATAATCTTGCAAGGATGAAACTAATGGATACGGAATGGTTAATATTGCCCCATCGGGTATATTCCATTCGAGTCCACCATAAATCGGATTACCCATCAAAATTAACCATCCAAATGTTGGGCTACCGTAATATTGTTGTGATACTTTATCCATCCTTGTCATTCCGACTTTGTAAATATATCTTTTATCAGTTGACTTGGCGGGCAAGTTAATATATGGAACAACCGTTTGTTGACCATCAACAAGAAATTCATTGTAACGATTATAAATTTGTCTAGCCATAATTAGAATTCTAATATATTTGTTTTTTTTGTGTATAGTGCTAATATTTGAGCCTTCTGTGCAACATCATTAGTTCCCGGTACTGTTGAGTATTCAAATTTTCTTGTTTTACCTTTAGGAAATAATTTTTGTAATGGTTCATTAACAAATGTTTTGAACTCTTTATTTTTTCTAAAGTTCTCAAATAACTTTTCTTCTTTTCTTAATTCTTTTGAATATTTGTTTTGTAACTTTTCAACAACCTTTTCTAATTTATTTTTAAAGTTGTTTTTACTTACTGAAGGTCCTTTAGTTAAAGCGGAAACAAATTCTTGTCTTTTATTTTTATTATCCAAAATTCTAGAAATAACCATGAAGAAAAGTTTATTCTCAAGATCAAAATTAGCTTCAGTATCAGCCAGTCTAAACTCACCATCTTGATATTCATTACTTGTAGTTATACCACTTGAATCCAAAAGTTTGTTATACTCTTTGAGTGATTGAATCACATCTGTATAATCAAAATCTAATTCCTCAAATGTATTTTGTGGTACACCTCTGTTTGTTGGTTCTTGTCCTTCTGGTGGTTTACTTGAGTTACTAACTTCACTGGTTCCTGATATATTATAAACTCTTGGAACATTACTTTCTAAAATTTTACCATCGGTTTTTGTTTCAATTAAATTAATCTTTCTAAAATACTGAACATAGTTAGCTTCAAAATTTACTAAATCAGTATAAGTTGTAACAATACCATTAGAAAAGTCTGAACTTAATTTTTTAATATAGTTAATTAAATTAAGCTTAAATTCTTTGATTTCGGGTTCAGCACCAAAATATCCATTTTGTAAATTATTTTTTAATAATCCGCCATTGAGTAATGGATTTTGATTTGTTTCAATATCTTTTATTACATCAGTAAATAGTTTAGTTAATCTTGTATTATCACCATCAGGTTGTCCCCATATTATTTTTACTTCAGGATTTGGTGTTACACTAGCTCCACTTAAATAAATGGTTCCATTAGTATTTTTCCTTTTATCATTCACTAATTGCATGATACCCATATTATACGTCAATGTGATTTTTTCCATTTGGTTAACCACAGTGTTGAAGTATGTTACGGTTTCATCAAAGAATTTATCCATAACTTTTTGGTATGAGGTAACACCTGTTTGTCCACTAGGAATTGGTATATTTGTCTGAATTTCACCAATAGTATCACCACCATCATTTGTAGGATTATTAGTAACATTATTAAGAGTTGCAGGTTTTTCACCAGCTAATATAACTTGTTCTAATTCTTTATCTATCTTCTTATACGAATCATCAGTAGGCGTCGCCCTTTCATCATATATTTCAGTATTTGCATAATAATTAAATGATAATGCGTTCTGCAATTGTTCAACAGGTTTGGATAAACCATGTCCTCCAATCATATTGAATCCCATAGATACTTTTACAATCATTGGCTGAATACCAATACCTTCAGGATTAATATCCAATAAATTACTTTCATATGTAAAACCCAAACTTGTAGGAACAATCTTTGTATTATAAAAGTCACCTACCCTTAAAATAAGAATGGGAGGAGCACCAAATGATGTATTAACTGCATCATTATATTTCGGTCTACCATCAGCACCTATTACAGGAATTGTTTCACCAGGTCTAACACATTGATTTAAGAACGTTAAACGAGCATTCAATCCTTCAGGTGTCATTGAGTGGAACGCTGGGTTGAAGTATTTAATCTTTTCCTTAATTGTTTGATATATCATCGGATTTTCTTTCTGTATTACATCAAAGTAATCACATTCGGAAAATAGATTTCTTAATATTTTTTTACTAATACCATCTTTCAATTTTTTAGTAACACTAATAGTTGGTTGTAATCTAGGTGGTATTACTGTTGATTTTACAACTACCTTTTGTTCTTTTGGGGCAATATCAGTTTGATTGGTTTTAACTTCATTTTCAACTTCAACTTGTGGTAATGTAACTTTAATTTCTTTAATTTTAACTCTCCTACAAGCCATTGCATAAACTGAATATATCTGAGCTTTGGAATTGTCGGTTATGTTATTATTTCCACCTTTAATATCATTTCTACAGTTTACCTCAAATCCAAAGGTATCACCAGTACCCGCTTTTGGTATTGATATATCCTCACCATCTCCTTGAGCTGATTTTATAAAAAATTTTTTATCAATTTCATTACCCAAATTAGCGTCACCTATTGTTGTTTCTTTAAAAAATTTCTTAACTGAATCAATCCTTCTTAAAGAAAGATTTTTATTATAATCTTGATTACCCAACGCAGACGCAGAACCTATCATTTCGATAGTTACAGTACCTCCCTTCTTAATAATATTATAAGCATCAACAATAAAATTTTTCTCATTTTTTGAGATTACATTATAGTTTGATTCAACTATGGTATCAAAGAATTGTTTAACATTTTTAGCTTCATTACAATACTGTTGATGTGACTTACCAGTATCAACTTGAGTTCTTCCATTTTCGGTTACTTTAACTGTTCCTGTTTTTTTACAGAAAGGTGATGTGTCCCCAAATAATGAATTTGATGTATTTTCATATGTTGTCATCAAAGATTTATAAGAATCAAAAGTTTGTGAATAAGGTTGATTTGATACAGTTCCTGTTTGAGGACCTGGTATATCATCATGGAAATAAAACGCCAATTCTTTATATCTATCTTCAAAATTTTTCTGTTCAGGATCGTCTTGATATGTTTTTTTATCAACATTTGATATATTTGAATCCCCACCTTGACCATTTGTACTTCCACCTATAGGTGCTGGTATTGTTACAGTTTTTTGTATTTCAAAATTAACACCCGCTAATTCCTCTCTAGTTAATCTAGGGTTATTCAAAATTTCTTGATATTCATAGATATCGGATGGTTTTAACATATTAAACTTTTTAGCAAGTTCGTATACATCATATTTAACACATCCAGCAAAGAATGAATCAATTATAGAATCAATCCTTTCTTTTTGTTGTCCTTTTAATTGTTTCTCAATTATTGTATTCATAACTGATGGATGATCCACAATTATTTTCCAACTAATAGAACCTGATCTAGTTGTATTATTATATGTATATATTGGTTCAGGTCTACCTAAGAAATTGGTTTGTTGAAAGTTTGGTGTACTAGTATCACTAAATGTTAAATCATAAGGTGGAAACCACATTACTCTACCTCCATTAGGTCCTCTCTCACATACAGGTAAATCATCATAAGTAAGTCCAGGCCTACTTGAAGTTCTCCAAGCCAAATTTTCCAAAGAGAACATATATTTCTTAGCAACTAATTGTCCTTTTTCATTAGGTAGTATATTTGTAGAACCAGGATTTCTTAGTGGTGCTATGTTTAGGTTGTATGTATTATCAAAAACTGAATTCACAAATCTTCTTCCTGATGTTGTTATTCCATCAGTTTTTTGTAAATCATTATAAGTGTAATATGGAGTATCTTTTGTAAATACCCTACAATATTCAATACCCGCTTCTCCCCCATTTGTATTATCTTGATATGATAAAACCCTTGAACCTTTAGTCATTTCTTTATACCCATCATTGAAAACCTTACTCACTTGATTTATAGCGTTTCCAACATGTTTTAATTTTGTTATACCAGCAACATTATCCGCAGATTCAATTAATCTTTGTGTAGCATCTAATATTGATGAAGGTTTGAATGTTATACTTGTTGATTCATTACTAGTATATTGTGAACTAATTTGATTGAATTCAGTATCAAGTGATCCAACACCCCCACCAGGTGTTGCTTTATATCCAGCGTTCCCTTTATATTTTGGTGATGTCCAAACAAATTGTCCATCAATACCTCCACCATCCGTAAATGATTTACCTGCTAAACCAAAATTTATTTTATTTTCATTACCTTCAAATAAAATTCCCAATTCAGAAGGTCCATAAACAGGTGTCTGAATCTGTCTTCCAAAAGCATCAACAGGAATTTGATTCGGAGGTGAGGTAATTGTTGATGGGTCAGCATTTCTACTACCAACATAAAAACCACCTGTCGTTACATCAAGAGCGTTAAGTGCAAATTGTCCTACGGCAACTGCGGCTCCCAAGTTTCTATCGTATGGAGGTTGGTATCTGTTATAATCTATATTGGCAAAAAGAATGGAACGTTGTCCATTACCCGTATTAGCTAAAAATATTTGTGATGGATTTCTTAAAACATTCAGAATCCCACCCAATGCACCACCAGTTAATTGATTTAAAGCATTTACACCACTTGTAATCTGAGCACTTGAACCACCGTTAAATGGACTCTCGATAAAATAATCTCCGGGTATTGGTGACGCAGGAAAATAATTGTCTGATAACCTTGAAGATAATGACTGAGATGTTCCTAATCCTTGTTCAGGTATGGTAATTTTGTAATTTTTATTAGTAGTATCTAGTCTACCTGATACAAGCAAAGTTGAATTCAAAGGATTACTAAATGTGTCCAAACTACCAGCACTTCCATTTATTTGAGCATTTTCAACATCAACTCTATCTTGTAATAAATTCTTTAATGTTTGAGCGCCCAACTTAACGATGAAAGAATCCTGAGATAATAAACCTGAAGAACCTGTTGGATCATTTGATAACAAAATCTGATAAGGTGAATAAGAAGACGGAATAAATGTCGGTGGATTCCAATATGGGGTATATAACTTATTCTTATTTTCCAAAGAATCAATTACCACCATACTCATGTAACCACCAATAGGTCCGTATCTGTTTTCTATATAAGCTGCGTCAATATAAAATTCGTTAACCAAATCAAGTTCAGTGTCATTTGGGTCATATTCACCTTTGTTTGGTCTTAATGGATATTTGTTATTTATAACAGTATTAGAATACCCACCTTCAGGTCCATATTCGTTTAATGGATATAATCTATCAGGAAACGGGCTATCACCAATTAAATTATTTGGTGAATCAATAACATTTAAATCTCCTATGACTGTCGGGTAATTAGTATTAGACACAGGGGGTGAATACACTCCTTGTAATGTATAAGGAGCTAAATTACGAGACATTAAACTGTTTCTGAAACTAGCTGTAGATATAAATGATAATGAACTATCTGACATACTTTTTTATAATAAATAGATATTTTTTATTTTTATTTAGGTGTACCAACTTTTTGTTTTTCCGCTCTTTGTACTGCATCATAAAGTAATTGGTCCCAATTGGCTTGTTGGATGAGTGATTTAATTTGATCCTCAGATAACCCTGAAACACCAGATACTGATATATCTAATTTAAGTGGTTGTGTAAACTTAATTTCATTTGTTGACGCTTCTTTAGGTATCGATTCAGATTTATCTTTTGTTTTTAATTCTTCAGTACTACCCATAGGTTTTACAGTACCCTCTTTTAATTTTTGATTACTTTCAATAAGTTCTTTATCTTTTAAATCAACACCTGTTAATCCTTTTATTAGTTCAGTTCCAGCACCTTTAATTGCTTGTATACTTTCATTTTTTGATTCACCTATTTCCTTAATTGCTGATTCTCCTCTTCTAACAACACCTTCAAATGACGAAGTTAAAAATCCACCAACATTATCCAAGAGTTGTTTACCTGCTCCAGCAATATCACCTTCCTTTAAAGCACTAGTTACCCCCGTTAAACCTTCATCAGTTTTTTTCCTTAACTGTTTAGTACTAAGTTCTTCTTCTCCGAATATCTTAGGTAATTCACTTGATAATTCTTTACCCGCAGTTAACATGCTTTCAGCAGTTTTACTTGAACCTAATACCATACCTAAACGTGTATCAATACTTTTAAGAAAATCTAAGTCGTTAGCCATACTAGTGAATATGTCAATTTGTTCTTTAGCCAACTCTTCCATAGTTTTTGGAGCTTGTGCCTCCATAAACTTATCTAATTTACCTTTATCTTGAGTAAATAAATCTAATGCCTTATCCAAACCAACATCTTCACCATCAACTTTTAATTTATACTCACCACCAGGTCCCATGGTTGCCATATTTGCGATAAATTTTCTTTGTTCTTCGGTAAAAGTATCTTCAGGTAATTTTATTTTACTTAATTTATCTTCTAACTCAGCACCCGCTAAAGCCATTTTACTTAATTGAGTCGTATTACCAAATAATTCTTTAGAAATTTCCATCATCTGCCTTTTAGCCCCGGGCATAATTTCAAATTGTCCTTTTTCATTTAATCTAACAAATTCCTTACTCATTTCAGCAATTTGGTTTTGTAACTCAGCAGGGTCATTTTGTGCCATATCCATTAATCTAAGTGGATCTAATAAAGAACTTTGAGCAACACCTAATCTCTGCATAGCACTCGCCATATTAATAGCATTCTCAGGATCAAATAACTGTTCAGCTTTAGATAGGATTGTTGACATATCTATTCTTAAATTAACAGCCTGTGCCGCCATCTTAGCCATACCTTCAACTCCACCCTGAAAATTAAATTTAGATGTTTCACCTAAATTTTTAACCACCATACCAGACACTGCTTGTGTATCCAAACCCAAAGACCGAGACACATTAACAACTTTTTGCATTTCTTTTCCCGAATTCAAAATTGATATACCAGCATCCGCAAAACCTGCAGTGAGTTTGTCTACACCAACACCAGTTACATCTGTCATCGCTTTGATTTGTCCAAAAGATTCTGATGTTAGAAGTGCGTTTCTTCCAATTTCTTTTGAAAAGGAAACTTGTATTTTCCCAGCTTCTTCAATAGTTTGTTTTATATTAACCCCAACTTTAACCAAACTATCGGAAGCGTCCGCTAAACCGGCTTTTATATTTGTAATATTTTCTCGTCCTTGTCCGAATTGTTTTGCAATTGCTATAGCATTATCTTCCATTCCCATTATGGAATTTTTAAATCCATCAGCGGCTTTTGACGCCGCTTGTAAAGCACTTGTTAACTGACTTAATCCACTAGATTTTCCCATTTTGATTCATTTTAATATAAAATAAATACCCCCAACAATTATTTATTGTCAGGGGGACTATTAACTTCGATTATTTTATTTATCAGATATTTCCTAAAATATGTTGGCATTATCAAAAAATCTGAATATGAGGTTCCAATAAATTTTCCTAATGCAAAGTACTCATCTATCATCATCTGTCTATAACTAGAAGAAAGGGCGAAAAAACTCCACCCCAAAGGTAATCTTGAAAGATACCTTTTCTCCTGACGGGGCTATAACTGTTTTTTCTAAATCTAATGATGGTTGATTGTCTCTTACAAAGTTTCTAATATATTTTGAATCTAATATTGGTAATGTTTCAATAAAGGATGCAATTTTTTCTCTATCAGCAATTCCATCAACCTCTTGAATCATTTTATTTAATCTCCACGTAACCGTTGGAGCTACCCTACCAACAGGGTATTGTTCAGACATCTTATCAATGTCCAAAATCTCAGAATATGTTAATGGTCTTAACTTAACAGTATTTCCTGAACGAGGTAACATTGTTGTAAACATTCCATTTTCATCAGGAGTGAATTGTGTTTTTTTAATGTTAAGTTCGTCCAAAACGATTGTTGTTTCAAAACTTTTGTTAGTTTTTGGGTCAATCACATTAACCACATATTCAGGACCAAAAGATGTATTTCTTAAATAAATAAGAATTGCTTCTATATCACCTTCCAATAATTCTTCAGGTCTTAAATCATGTTCATATATTTTACTTCTTAATAATGTTAAGATAATATTTTGATTTGAGTTTTGAGTTGCACCAATTAATATATTTTCATCATGTGCGGTCAAATACCCAACCTTAACTGATTTTTTTTTATTTTTATAAAATATACCTCCAGTTGGTAATGGGACTACATCATGGGGAAGATTAAAGTTTTCGGTAGCGGCATTAAATAAATTGGAATCCATAGTTTTTTATTTTAAATAATAGTTAGTTTTATAAAAAACTAAACTATAATCCATAACTTGGTGTTAATTCCCATCTAATATTACCACAATCATATATTCGATATATTTTTCTTTCAAACATTATTTCCTTTTCTGTTTTATTCTTATCAAATCCATGTTTAACTAATATGGATTTTCTAAAATTAAATCTGTTATGTCTGATGTCATCAATAACATACCAGTAATTCGGTTTGGATTGATGTATTTTATTAAAATTTAATTTTTTATATAATTCCCCATTAAATAATCTAACGTCAGAATATGATACAATCTTTTGTGGTACATATTTTTTAATAAAAAAATTAAGTAATTTAGAGGCTGATCCAATAATATTATAATTTATCAAATTACAAAATCTGGTTAATTCAAACTCATTACTTTTACCACCCATCATTATTCTACCATTTCCAAATGTCATAACTGAAACTAATTGATTTTCATAAAATAATCCTATTCTGTATTTAGAATTTACATTACCCTGTATATGGTTTTGGTTTAAAAAATCTTGTGTAGTTTTTGTATCTAATTCTCTAATTTCACACTTTCTACCATATATTGTTTTACCATTTAGTTTTAATCTATTTTTTATAATAGATTTAACAATATCTTTTTTATATATCCATTCATCCTCAAAAACATGAATCAAAGTTATATTTTCTTTTTCTGACCTTAATGTCTTATCAAGATGATAATTTGAATTTTTAAATAACTCATTGTGCCAATACACACCATTAACTTCGATTCCTAAATTGAAGTCAGGTATAAAAATATCAATTTCTGTTTTACTATTATTAAATTTTTTGTTAGTTACAAACTCAATATTATTTTCTGCTAGAAATTCACATATCTCTTTTTCATGTCCACTTCTACTTTTATGTCCTATTGGGTTACATTTTGTACATATAACATAATTACGTTTATATCTCTCATATAATAGTTGTTTGGATATATCAGTAGACTCTCCACAATCACAACACTTTATCTCAACAAATTCTTTTTCAATCTTTTTAAATTCCAATTCAGGGTAAAGATGTTTGAATTTTTCTTTTATTTTTTTTGAGTAGTTGTTTGATTTACTATAGTTGTCCGTCCCATATTTTAAGATACAAGTATCTTTATATTTTTCAAAATTGTTAAATACAGGATTACCATATTTTAGTAATTTAGTTTCCTTATTTTTTTGAGGATTATTAAAATTTTCATCCCCATATTTTTCTAGTTTTGTCTTTCGTTGTTTTTTAATAAAATCATCATGTTGAGGAAAAAAATCAACACCATATTTTTGTTTTAATGTTTTACTTTGTCTTTTAACCATTTCTTCTTTATTTGTGTTAATACAAGTTAAAGAACAAAATTCACCATATGGTTTATCAAACCTTTCTCTAAACTTTATATCACCCCCACAAGAAACACATTTTGGTCTTTCTTTTAAATTATTATAATAGAACCAAATCTTTTCTTTAAAAGAAAGTTCCAAGTTAATTTTAGATGAATATTCAATAATTTTATTATACAATTCAGGATGGTTATAGGATAACCATTTTTCTTTTGTTTTAAATCCAGAACTATTGTTAGTTATAAAAAATTGAAAATCCATATATCTATATTTTTACATATAAATATATGGATATTATTTTTGGTTGTAAAGGATATACAAAATTAATAAACAAGAATACAACGATCTGGACGTAATGTACCTTTGATAGTCATAATTGCATCAGAGTTGTAAGCAACACTATTGAAGGATACATTGGTTAGAAAACATCCTTCCATAATCCATTTTTCAACAACAACACCAGTCGGATCTAACATCTCTAAATCTACGTTTTTCTTATATCCAGCAGCGTAACCCATCCTACCTGTTACAGATTCAGCATGTAAACGAACCCATTCCATAAGTGCTTGAGATGCTGAAGGTCCGATAGGGTCTCTGAAAGAAACATCAATAGTTCCCCAAGTAAAACGTCCTGCAACATATGTTGATGTATTTAAGAATGGAATCTCAACAGGATTTATTGTTATTGAGGGTCTACTTGTACTTTCAACATACCATTCGTTTATTCCTAATGATGATGGAAATCTTAAAATAAATCGATTCGCTCTTTTTGGTTCATAAGGAATCGGCATTTTCATTAATAAATCAGCCATTGTATATAAGTTTTAATTTTTATCTTTTATTTTACTATAAATAGTATGTTGTTTATTTTTCTATTTACTTTTACTGTAAATATTTTATTCTCTTACTAGAACTAGTTAGTTATTATAAATATAATTTATATAATAAATTTTTTATTCTAGTTTCTAGTTGCAATTCATCTTCTTCTGGTCTATATTCTTTTTTCTTACCTCCATGAGTTGAAAAGATTTTAATGTCCTTAACTCCCTTACTCATTGCTTTCACGTTTCTAATATCGTCATCAGAAAAACCAATCATTGGGACAAATTTGTTATTAACTTCATTTTCCATTTTATTAGCAAGTCTTATATTTAATTTTTCTGCTTGTGATTGAACGTAATTTTTAAACTTATTCATAGCAACAATCTTAGCCTCTTCAGGATTTTGAGCGGAACCCTCACCATAGGTTACAGGATAGAATCTACATAATTGTAGATATTTCATAATTTCAGTTTCTTTATCTTCAGGAGTTTCACCAGCATTTTCTCTCATTTTAACTAATGAGTCATACAACATATCTGAATCAATACCACCTCTTTCTGATTCTATTAATTTTTTTACGCCTAACATTAAAGTTGTCGGTCTATGTCCTCTTGCGGTAATTATTGAGAATAATGAACCATTATTAACTGCCTCAACAAAATCCGTCCAAGCAGCGTCTTCAGCTAATTCCGCTGTCATTACATCTCTTAAAAATTTCTTATCTCCACTTACTTTGAAATCTCTGAATGGTTCGGGGGCAAAATTTTCAATTATTTCACCTTCATATTCAAAAGGTTCTTTACCAATTTTTGTTCTGTATGTCGCAAAATCTTCAGTACCCATTCCAACTTCATTACCATCTTCAGACATTAAATAAATTTTAGTTGGCATATACATAAGATTATCATCCCAATCGAACGCATAATATTTCATAGGAATTTCTCTTTCCTCGAATTCTCTTAATATTTTGATAATAGTATTTCTCATGTCTATAAATATATTGATTATAAAAAAAAGGGGGAGAATTAATCTCCCCCATAAATATCAAAGTTTTTATTAAATATTCTCAAACGATGCACCTGTTGGGGTGATGTAGAATGTAATATCTATAAATTCTAAAGCCTTTGTAGGTTTGATATAGATACTACCTGTTAATTGATTTCTATCTATATCGGCAGGATCTGAAGAAACTGTTACACGGAAATCGTATAAACCTCTATCTCTTCTTATTGCGTCTAAGATAGGATTAACAGCGTTTAAGAAGTCTTGTCTAACTTTATCGTCATTTTGTTCAAACAATAATCTAACTGATACCGCTGAAATTAATTTACGAGCTTGTAATAACAATCTTCGTACATTGATTCTATCTAAAGCGGATTCTTTAATTTGTAGAGTTTTGTTACCCCAAATTACTGTTCCTACATCAGAGAAAGTTGCAATTGGATTAATTCTTCCTTTGTAAAGAGTGTCTCTATCTTCTTGAGTCAATTTCTTTCTCGCTTTGATTGCGTTTACAATACCACGAGTATAACCAGCGGCGGCGAACCAAGGGAAAGCAATGTTATCAGTTAATGCTAAGTTTTTACATACTTCCGCAGTTGGTGGAATGTAAATTTGTGTATTATTAACTGTATCTCTTGTTAATACCCAAGGATAGTAAGTTGCGGTATAATTAGAATCAATACCCGCAGTTTCTAAATTATCAACCGCTTCTTGAGGGTAAATCAAATCTAACTGATCACCAGTAGTTGGTACAAACATTTTATAGTCAGGTGTTGTACAAATGTATATTGAGTCAGCTCTATCAAATTCAACCATTTCAATTGCTGATTCAACAAGATTTGAATGATTTACATAATCAATACCTGGAGTAACAAATACATTAATATTAACCGCTTCAGGATTAGAGAATGTTTGTTGTCCTAACAAGTATGCGTAATAGTCAGTATTTGCGTAGTCAACACTATTATTACCAACAGTAATTGTTTTAAATGCTCCCCAACCTGATGCTGTAGGATATCTAAATGAAGGACAAGAACCTTTCAAATAACCAGTTCTACCTAAAATAAACTTATCTTCATTAGTTCTACTCTCTCTATAAATGTCCCAGCCATCAAAACCACCTGAACATAATAAAGTAAACTTACGTGAGAACAATCTATAATATGGACTTGATTCATTTGTTGGGTCTGATGTAAATGGAGCGGAACCAACATAGAACGCTGGTGTTCCACTTGTTGCAAAACTATTCCCAATTGTAATACCACTAGCATTTACGTCCATGTGGAATCCTCTTGTTTTGTACAACCAATTGTCACCGCTTGTATCAGTACATACTGATAAAGGAAGTTGTTTACCTTTATAAGCAAAGAAATCTAAGTCATATCCGATTGTATCAGATATACCAAGATATGTTCTTCTTACATTATCACCAGCACTTCTAACAATGTCATCAGCACCTGATGATAATCCAAAAGGTGGATTATATACAACTTCACCAGGAAAATCGTATTTAGTTTTATAAATAGGGAATGGAGGTCTAACACCGGCGTATTCTCTAAATTGGTATCCTTCGAAACCACAAGGTAACGCATCTATTGGTGCGTCTTCATTCATTACCAACATAACATATTTAGAGTTCAATTGGAATTCTCCATCCATTGTTCCAATTTTCTTAGCAATGAAGTTGTTTTCTTGAGGGTTCATTGAACAATTTGTAAATTTTTCAAGGACAACAGGATTAGAATCATTATCAAAATAATCTCTAACAAATACATCAAAAGTCCCATTATTGAATGATATATTACCTATAGATAATTTAACCTCATAATTAGCATCATTACCGTCAGCAATTGTTACAAACTTGAATAAGTTGAACACTTTATTACCTCTTAATTCAGATACCACCCATGGTGATTCAGGTGATTGATATCTTTCCAAATACCAAGCAATTGATGTTGGATCAGTCTGTTGTCTTGCATTTGGTAACGCTGTTAATGAACAACTTAAACCTCTAATATAACCTTTTCTATAACCATAAGTTAATAACGATTGGAATATTTCCTCAACAAATAATGGTACTGTAGTTTTAGGCTTAGCAAAGTTAGAAACACCAAAAACTTTAGTTAAGTATTTTGAATCTGAATTAGTAAACGAAGTTTCAAAGAATAAGGTTTGTCCATCTTTATTTGTTACATTCAATCCAAATGTAGCAAACGGATTTTTAGTTACCCCTGAGTATGCACCTGTACAAGCCATACTTACATCAGTTAAACCTGATACTTCATAAACCGCCCCATCATCAGAATTATATGTTGCTAAACCTCTTGAACGGAATGTTGCAATTACTAAATCATCATAATCAGTGAACGCCATACCTTCCCAAACATATAGAACACCTGTTACTGAACCTGTATAACAGAACACTGGTTTAGCCGTAGTAGTTGTTGTAGTTATTAATGGGGTTGGAGTAACACAAGGGTTAGTTGTGGTAGTTGTAGTTGTTGGAGTTATTGTAGTTGTTGTTGTCGTAGGTATTAATGTAATGTCAATAACATTAAACATTGAAAAACCTGTGTATTGTGCATTACCCAAATTATCAAAAGTTGCATAATACCAAGGATCATTTAATGATGATGTTAAATCACATAAATCTTTATTTACATCCTCAACACCAAATACATTTGTTGCCGCGGTAAATCCAGCCGTAACTAAATTTGTATAGTCAGCACCTGAAATTGGACCGTAATAATAAACAGATTCACTCTCACTGAATGGATCATTCATTACATCAAAAATTTGTTGTGTCATGTTTGCATAAATTGTCGAAACACTACCATCAAATTTTTCGTAAGGTAAATATAATTTGTTTAATAACTCAGCAGGAAGTTCATTTGTCGGATCAGTAAATGTAATACTATCAGTACTATTAGTACAACCTGTAAAGTTTGCTGTAAAAGGTATTGTTAAATAATCAATACAAGTCGTTACACAACTTAATGTAATTGCACTTTGACAATAGAAATCAACAGTTGTTGGATCAACATTTGCTTTTGTTGTTATTGTCCAAGAAGGACCCGCATCATAACCTGATAAACCAAGAATTCTTGTAACAAATAATTGATTTGATTGTTGTAAATATGCTTTAGCTATATAAGCCGCCTCATATTTCGGAATTTGAGTGTTAATAAATTTCTCAGGAGAAGTTCCACCAAAGTAAGTTTGAAATTCGTCATAGTTTGTGATGAAAATTGGTTCGAAGGCTGGACCTTTAATAGTTTCACCGACAATACCCAAAGTTGTTACACCAACACTTTGAGACACAAAGCTTAAATCGACCTCGGAAGTATAGACACCAGGAGAAACGAATACTTTATTTGCCATTTTTTTTTATTTTTAAATGATTTATTTTTAGATAAATATTATCTAAAACCACAAAAACTTTACTTTATGATATGTATTAATAAATTGAGTAGAATAAATTCTACCTTTTTTCTACCATGGATAAAGAAGGTAATAAAATAAAGAATTTAAAAATATCTTTAGAGGTACACAATATACTTAAGAATTATTGTGATAAGAATGGAATCAAGATGTATAGATTCTTAGAAAAACTTATTGTTGAAAAGTGTAAAGAAAAAAAAGATATCTATGGTGACAACTAAGTTAACAGGGGTCGTTCTATCTTAATTGAAGATTCTAATAGGGTATCAACTTTTACCACCTCAAGTCTAAGAACATCACCCGTGTTTATCATTATTTCATTTACGTTAGTACCGTAATAATCATTATTTATATAAACATCAAAATCATCTATGTTATTAGTCTCACCAATAGATAGATTTGTTGTATAATCAAATGTTTGAGATAAGATAGTATTTCCTGTTACAAAAATTGCGTCAAAAACATTAGGTAATGATGTAGTTCTATTTTTACCTCTTTTTGTTGTTTGTGTATCAACCTCCAAGACTTGTAATACTCTTGTTTTAGCTGGTGACACTTCAAACTCATTTTCATCAATCAAAAATCCTAACAAAGTAAATTGATAACTTTGTATATAATATTTTCTTTTTTCAACATCCATAACTGATTCATCTGAGATATCACCCATGACTATTGGAATGTAATGACCTTTTATTACTTGATATGATTGTTTAGAACTAAATTTTTCAATCACAAGTTTATTGAACTGATTTAGTTCCCTCATTCTATTACATACAATTTTAACTTGATATGAAATATCAACTGGAACTGGTTGGGGTATTTTGTAAATATCCATTCCACTTCTCTGTCCATCCCAAGTAGGGACTTGTGCATAAAAATATTGTTTTCTATTTGGGATAGTATAAAGTAACGATGGATTTGATCCGTATTTTACTTCAGGAACCCTTACAATTGATATAAAAGGTAATTCTACGTTTTTATCTAAATTTTGTAAGTCCCAAGTTTCAGTAAATTGAGACCAATTCTGTGTTGTTATTAATATATCAATTGTTGGTACTGTTTTACCATCAACAACTGTTTTTAATTCATTTTTAACAAAATCCAAAAAACCACCATCCAAATCAGCGTGTAATAATGATTTAGGTAGATATGTTCCATCTCTATTTATTTTTTCTAAAAGTTCTTCTCGTCTAGCTAAACCTACTTTAGGTTCAGTTAAAGGTATATTCTTTTTTATTTTTTTAGGTAACGGCATAATTATAATCCTCTAAATTCGTTGTCTATTACTGCTGAAGCCATAATAGTTCTATAATATGGTTTATACCCAGCATAGTTGTGTTTGTTATCTGAAACAACTCTACCATCATTATTTACAACATAATATCTAATTCTATCCTCAGTTTCATAATACCCCAAATAATCACCGAATTGAATGTCAACATCCAATTCATCCAATTGTCTTTGATATGTTGAGAATCTCATATTACCTGGTTCAACTTGATTTATTTTATTTCCTCCAATTAGTTTGTTTTCAGGTGCCATTATTTGAACATACCCCTTAAGTTCAATTGGTGGTAAAAATTTAATCCCATCTTTTAAGGCTTCACCATATACATCATCAGTTTTAGTTTTCATCCTATCAATACGATATAATACCACGGTAAAATTCATGTCACCGTATAACCATTCAGCACCGATTGCAGTATCAAGTTCAAAGTCATTAGCATCAAAGAATTTCCCAATTCTTGTAATAGGCATTTTATTTGTCATATTGATAAATATTAAACTTTCAACTATTTTTATGTTAAAATCTTTATTTTGACTTTAACAGGAAAAACATCGAATCTTATTGAAACCAAAGCTCTCGACATATTAGATAATTATTCGGGGGGTAATAACTATATCCTTAAATTAAAATATCTAAAGGATACTAATAAGAAATTTTACCCAACAAGATCACAATCCGAATATATAGTAAATTATAATTCAGTTGAACCAAAGGTGGCGAAGAAATGGGTTAACATTGAACCTTATTTTGCAAAAAAGATTGCTGATGAAAAAAATATGTTAAACGTCCCCACAGATGTTTGGGTTGAAAAGTTATTGGTTGATAAAGAAAAATCTTATCACATTTGGGGTAAGTTTAATACTGGTGATACATTATCAGATATGTGGTTACCTAAAGCAGCCTTATTAAAAACTCATAACACAACTGAAGTTAAAATTGATTATTCAAAGTATAGTCATAGGATGCCTTTGGAACATCAAAAGATTGCAATTGAAAAATTGGTTGGTAGTAAAAAATTCATATTAGCAGATGATATGGGTTTAGGAAAGACAACCGCGGCAATTATCGCATCACTAGAAACAAACGTTAAGAAAATCTTAATAATATGTCCCGCATCATTAAAGTTAAAGTGGGAGAGGGAAATTAAAAATTATTCTGATAGAAGTGTTTATATATGTGAGGGAAAGAATTTCTCCACCGAACACGATATCGTTATTATAAATTATGATATTGTTAAAAACTTTTATGATTTAAAGGATAAAGAAAACTCCCCAATTACAAAAGGTAATTTTGATTTGATTATAATGGACGAAGCACATTATGTTGCCAATCCCCAATCATTGAGAACAAAATTGATTAATAGTTTTGTTAAAAGTTCAGAATACCTTTGGTTATTAACAGGAACTCCAATGACAAACAGACCAATCAATTATTATAACTTATTAAACTTAATTGAAAGTCCTGTCGCTCAAAATTGGATGGCTTATGTTATTCGGTATTGTCAAGGTTATCAATTCAAGGCTGGAAATAGAAAGGTGTGGAATGTTAATGGTGCGTCTAACTTGGAAGAGTTGAGAGATAGGACATCAAGACAAGTGTTAAGAAGATTAAAAGAAGATGTCTTGGATTTACCTGAGAAGATTATAACCCCAATCTATTTGAGATTAAAATCAAAGAAATATGAAGAATTAATGGGGGAATATTATGAGTGGTATAATAAAAACCCTGACGAATCAAAATCATTAACCGTTCAGTTTAATAAGTTAATGAAGGTTAGACAATCAATTGCCGAAGGCAAAGTACCGAATACAATTGAATTGATTGAAAATATATTGGAACAGGGAAAGAAGGTTATTGTCTTTACAAACTTTACTGATACCCTCCAACAAATTCATTCCCACTTTGGGAAGAAATCGGTTTATTTGGATGGGACTTGTTCAAAGGCTCAAAGACAATACGCTGTTGATCAATTTCAAGAGAATGAAAAGATATCTGTATTCGTTGGTAATATACAAGCTGCGGGTGTTGGTATTACATTAACCGCTGGGGAAGCCGTTATATTCAATGACTTATCATTTGTTCCTGCCCATCACCAACAAGCCGAAGATAGAGCTTATAGATATGGACAGAAAAATTGTGTTTCAGTTTATTACCCAATCTTTGATAATACTATTGAGGGTGTTATATATGATATGTTAATTAATAAAAAGAATATCATTGATACTGTTATGGGTGACAATATAGATAAGGCTGAATTTATAGAACAGATAATGAATAAGATTAACGTATCACATTGATATTTATAGGATATTTATATCTTATGATGATACTTGAAAACAAAATCAATTTATTAACAGAAAAAATCAATGCGGGTGAGTTTCTATTATTGGAAATGAAAAAGATTGGGATTGATAAATTACCTTATGCTAAATCTTCCCTTAAAAGATTTATTGATGGTAAAACCATGGATGTTCATTATAATGGACATTATAAAACATATGTTAAGAAACTAAACGACGCGTTATCCAAAAAAAATTATGGTGATTTAGAATTGGAAGATATTATTAAATCAATTAGTAAATTTCCAAAAACAATCCGAAACAATGGTGGGGGAGCCTTTAATCATGCTTTGTTTTGGAAAATGTTATCACCTAATAAACAAGATATTCCATCAGAACTAAAATCAAGAATTATAAAAGATTTTGGTTCAATAAATGAATTCAAAAATAAATTCAATGAAGAATCTAAAGATAGATTCGGATCTGGATGGTGTTGGTTGGTTTTAACAAAAAATGGTAGGTTAAAAATTATGTCAACACCAAATCAAGATAATCCATTGATGAATGTTGTTGAAGGTGGAGGATTTCCAATATTAGGTTTGGACTTATGGGAACATGCTTATTATTTGAAATACCAAAATAAAAGGGATGAATATATTAAAAACTTTTGGAGTGTTGTGAATTGGAAATTTGTTCATGAGTTATATCAACTTAAAGATAAAAAGGAAAATATATTGGAGGAAGTTAAATTTAAAGTTAAAGATTTTATGTTGTTTTTGGAACAACAACAATCTTTATTTCCTGAAGATGAAATAGAAATTGATTATTTAAATTCACTTTGTCTTAAAAAAACTCAAAGGAAAGGATTATCCGATCCTTTTTGTAAGTTATTAAAATTGAGAAGAACACTTGAAGATAAAAAACTTAAGAAAAGTTTAAATGATTCCATCAAAGTAATAAGTAAATTCTATAATTTTAATAGAACATTATCCTTTCAAAAAGTAATTGATATTTCACTATCCGATGAAAATTATGGTAGAACAATATCATTTTTGAAAATATTAGCAGATTTCATAGAAAGTGACACATTCAAAAAAGAAGAAGTCAAAAAAAGATTATCGGGATTAATTATTGATGATATATCCAAGGATGATTTAAATGATATATTAAGTGCGGTTAGAGAATTAGAATATGCTAAATATGAACAATCATTTGAAGGTGATGAATTTGATATTAAACAAACCAAATTAAGTTTACCATTATCGTGTGATGCTGAAGAATTTTATACATTATTTGAACTATTAAAACATTTTAAAAGTGGTGAAAAAGATTTTAATGTGTATGTTAATAAAATGAAAGAGTGTATTAATTCCGCATTAATAAGTGATGTCCCTCCAATCAAAGCCGATTTGATAACAAAGAAACCACTGTATATTATTGATGAAAATAATAATAAAGAAATTATATTTGGTGATAATACCCATTTTGAAGTTAAAAAAATGGACGTGGAGGTTGATAGTTATCTTTCAGAGTTCTTTTCAATATTCAAACAAAGTAGTTTAAAGAATGTGAAAAAAGATTATTTAGGTGAATATAATAAAGTAATCACAGAAATTTATAATTATGTAAAAGAAAATGGTGATGGATATTTAGAAAAAATAAAAAGTCAAATCAATGGAATCATATTTGATAACTATCTTATTGTTCCTATTGAAAATTTACATTTTTATTGGTCAAATAAAGGACAGAGGGGATGTGATGAATTAAGATTGAGTATACGATTCAGAATTAAACCTGACGAAAGTAACCAAATCAATACATATACATACACAAAAGGTTCTGATATTTTAGTTAAGAATTCAAGACAAGTATCTGATTCATTTTTTAGAAAATACAAGGACGAAATAAAGTGTCCATAATATTTATTAATAAAACCAAAAATGTCAATAATCACAGAACCAGAAAGAACCCAACTATACACTAGATTAAGACACCTACTAGGTGCTCCTCTTAGAAGTATTGAATTGGAAGATGAAATGTTAGATTCATTATTAGCCTTATCAATTGAAGATTATTCTCAATATATCCAAGATTGGTTAATTGAATCTCAATGGTCATCATTATATGGTTTGAACTTGGATACAGAATCTTTATCTAAAGCCTTCATCACCAAAAATTTTGATTTTGAAGAACGATATTCATATGCTTATTCTAAAATTGTTGGATTACAAGCTGGTGGTGATAATGTACTAAAAAAAGATTATATACAATTAGTACCAAAACAACAAATATATGAGATACCTGCGGGTAGAGAATTAAATGAATTATTATGGTATACTCCATCAAGTTTGAATAATCTATTATTTGATCCATGGACATTTGGTGGATTGGGTGGTATTGGTTTGGGTGGTCCAGCTGGTTATACTCAGATGGGTTATGGTGGTTCATATTTTATGATGCCAGCATTTGATATGTTATTAAGGATGCAAGAAATTAACATACAAAGAAGAATTATTGCTGGTGATTTAACTTATCGTGTTACAGCTTTACCTGAAGGAAAAAAGGCGGTTCATTTAATGCAAACTCCTGGAGGTAAATTCGACTTTGGTAATGCAACGTTAATGAATGGAAAAGTATGGTATTGGTATTACGAAGTTGACGGTCCAGATAGAGATGATTGTTTAAAGAAAAATCCTGATATAATTAAATTACCTTCTGATGTCCCATTGAATAAAATCGGTTGGACTGATTTAAATAACCCTGCTCAGATATGGGTTCGTAGATGGTTCTTTGCAACCGCCAAGGAAACTTTATCCAAGGTTAGAGGTAAGTTCAGTGGTAACATTAAAACACCTGATAGTGAACTTACAATGGATTATCAGAGTTTGGCGACTGAAGGTAAAGATGAAAAATCAAAATTAATTGAAGAATTAACAGGTGCTGAAGGAAAATTAACAAGATTGAGACCTGAAAAGGTTATGGAAAGAGAAGGACTGATTGCTGAAAATCTGAATAAGGTTAAAAAATTCCAAGCAATGCCAAGACAAATATATGTAATATAATGAGTGAAATAATTAAAAAGAAAATTGGTGAAATAAGTAAAAGTGTTAGATACGTAAATAATATCACTTCTCCTATCAAAATAAAAAAGATAGTTGATGTTCCCTATTATAATACAAATGGAGAATATCTAATTGTCATTAAAAATGTTGAATCTTGTGAATTGATTTTAAATAGAAATACCACAGAATCAATTAAAATAAAAGTATTAACCAAGGTTGTTATAAAAACCGAGGATTCATTAATTGATGATTTATATACGGAAGTTGAAATTGAAAATGGAGCTTGTATAGAATTGGAAAATGTTGATGGTAGTTGGTATATAATATCCTCCGATGGTATGAAACTAGATTAAATAATTAACCCCACCTTTTGAGTGGGGTTCTTTTTTTAATCAATATATTGTTCCCATCCTTCTTCCGCCAAATCGTAAATATAGTTGGGGTCAATTCCTCTCTTGTTCCAATAGTCAATTTCCTTTGGTTCTAAATCCAACAAATCCTCTTTGATTCTGTCTTGGTCTTTTTCCTCAAATGGAACTCCATTAATCAATTCACATTGTTGTTGTGTATAAAATTGTCTTTTCTCAGGATTATCAACAATTAACGTATCTCTAACATCTTGTTTGAATACGACTAGCAAAGGTTCAATACGATTGTTAAATGTTGTTATTGCCCTTGCAACATTATAATCACCCAACATATCAGGATTGTTTTCAACATCATTTGGGTCTAACATATAACAATTTAGTTGTACGTAAGAATCAACAGATTCTGGTGGTATTTTTCCATAACCCTCCATAAAATTATCTAAATCTTGTTGAGACCAACCTTTCTTTGGTTTATTAATTTTTTGTACATCTCCATGACTTGCCTTAACCCCATTATTTACATAATAGATTACCTCACCAAGGTTCACCTTTAGATTATGTTTCATTGCCAATTCCATATGAGCCATTCTAGACATCGCTCCACCTGATTTGGTTGTTTGTTTGGAACGTTCAATATAATCCTTAATACTTAACTTAACCTTAGCTCTTTGAGCAATTTTAAGTAGGGGAATTTCTTTATTATATATCTTGGTAAGATATTCATAATACCACTCCACAAACTTTTGTCCCTCACCTTCCAATAACAATCTAATTGCTTTATCCAAATATTCCTCAATGTATAATGGAAGTTTCTTTGATTTGATTGAATTACCAGTCAATTTGATTTTACCATTATGTTCCATTGTGGCGTAGTTCTTACGAGCAAGATTAATACAAGATTTCCAAGTTCCATCACAATCTAATGCCATTTCACCCTTCATAAAGGTATCGTTAAACTCGGCAACATCAGCGTCATAACCTTTGTATTCTTTTCCTTTCTTAACTTTCCAATTAAGACCTTTACCAATATAAACCCTATCATCTACACCACCTTCAGGTAATGAGAAGTTCATACCATCCGTGTCACATACCAACGCGGTGTAACCCCTCTTCATAAAGAACTTTAACATCTGTCTAAGATATTGTCTCCCCGTACAAGTAATCTGTTCACCCATATACATATCACCCCACGCAAACACTTGTGGTGCTGATAACGCACCGAACATCGAGTTAATGAATATCTTAATTGGTAATTGTTTTCTATCGTAGGATAATGATTTCTTTTTATCTTTATCATACCACTCAGCGGCTAAGTTTTTATACTTGATACGAGAGTTTCTAAAATAAGATAACATACCTTTCATTGCCCCCATAATATCACAATCAGGGAATACATCGTGAACCAATTGAATGGATGGATATAGAGATGAATAGTCAAGTTTCAGCACATCCTTGGAATAACCCACTCTCAACAATCTTGATAATCCACCAACGAAATCTTTCTTTTGTTCTTTTTGGGGTATCGCTAATTTATACTTATAAGACCAAGCCATCATTAGCATCTTCCACAAAGTTGCTGTCCCCATGGTGGAAACTCTTTCATATGTTGTAGGAATCATTGATGCCAACATAAATGTACCTTGATTGAATTCCTCATCCACCTTCAAGGTTTCCTCCAAGTCATCATCCAAATATCTCTCAACAATATTGTCCCCAGTTGTTTTAATATAAACACTAGGATATTTTTTATCTAAGTTATTGAATTGGGGGTTATCAGCTTTCTTATATTTTCCATTTTGGACATTCAACCAATATTCTTCTTTATTTGCATACATTGAACCAATTTTGTTGTGGTCAATATAAACACGATCAGGAGCTTCAGCATTAATATATTGGGTAATGTATTTAAGACCGGCAGATTTAATGCTCGAATTGATTGCTTGAGCTCGTCTAACTGAGTGTAGAATATCAATAACATTATATCCCCACATACCAATTTGATTATATTCTTCCATCTCATTGGCTAGTTTTAACATACCTTTTGTTTGTTTGATATTGTATTCAGGATGTAGAGTTCTACATATCTTTTTAATATCCAAATGTAACGCCTTACATCTTTCCATAATCCAATACCAGTCAAAGTTAAATGAATTATACCCACCAATGATTGATGGTTTAACTTCATCAATTGTTCTGAAGAACTCAACAAGACCTGCTCGTTCTTGGTCTTCAGTTGCACATTCAATTACTTTCTGTAATCCTTTATTTGTTTTAATTCCAATCATAAAGATTCTACCATCTTTTGGTTCTAAAGAGGTAGTTTCTAAGTCGAATCCTAATCTTGTAATGTCATTATATTCCTCATAACCCTTAAACAATCTCTTTTCCTTTTGGATTAGATATTGTTCAACAGGTGGGGGAATTAAGAAGTAGTCTTTGGTCTTTTCACCATATGGATCAATTCCACCTTCTTTAAAGAATTGAATTAAATTCCTATAACCCTTTAAAGATTTAACCATAAACTTAAGACCTTTCTCAAGTCTTTCATTACCACCAGTATCCAATTTCTCAATTAGGATTCCGTGTTTGGTCATTGCTTCTTTTTGTGATGCTTTGGACGATTTGTAGAAATTAAGTCCGTGTAAATCACCAACCCAAGCGAATGGGGTGAATGTATCCTTTCTAATTTCTTTTCCTTTACCGGGGATTTCTTTAATCTTAAAGATGTTTTCTGAAGCCCAATCATATTCTATTGCGACTATGTGTTCTTCTGGGTCGTTTCCGTGGAGGAAACTTTCGATTTCTTCTGGTGTTATCATTTTTATATTTTTAAGTTTTAGTATATTAGCTGTCATATGAAATGACATTTACCTTATCCTTATAAATATAGTATGACGATGGGGTTAAGTCAAAAAAAAGTTGGTGATAAATTAATACCACCAACTCTTAATATTAAATAAACTATTTAAGCGGTTATTGAAACATATGTAGGTGTTGTTACCGCCAAATATTCCAAGTATAAATTAGAGTCATCCGATTTTATAATTTTACAATTATAATCAGCATATACATGTGTTGCAGTTAAAAAATTAGATCCAGACACTGGGTATAATATTTGATTGTATCTAAAATCGTTACCTATTATGTTTGAAACAAAGCTATCCCCAATTATGTTGTCAAAACAAGACCCTGTAATAGTATTATTAACAAAGTTGTTACCTATATTATTATCATAAAAACTACCTGAACCAATATTTAACGAATCACCAATTGTATTATTCTCAAAATATTCGTTTATTATATTATCTCTAAAAGGTGCATAGATTTGATTTTCATTGAATCCGTTACCTATTTTATTGCCTTCTACGGCGTCCCAAGTATTATTTTGATTATAACCATTTAGAATAACATTTTTTATAAATTCTTTATAAATTTCGTTATTATTAAATTGGTTTCCAATTTGATTATTTTGGAAATCAAAACCCCAATTACCATCTAACCAATTACTTCTAAAATCATTTCCAACCTGATTTCTCCAAAAACTACTACAAATAATAATATTATCGTTAAAATCATTACCAATATGATTGTCATAAAAATTTGATGTAATGATGTTATTTTCAAAAAAAGTCCCAATTACGTTTTCATCAAAGTCATCATCTGTAATATTATTTCTAAACCCATAACCTATTTGATTAGCTGTACAGTCATCATTAAAGGTGTTATTATAAGAACTATCACCGATGGTATTATTTTCATAACGACCATCTTTGAGAACATTATTTGCCAATAAGAAATCTCCAATACCTTCATTTAAATAATATTTTGAATGATCTCCAATGTAAGTGTTAATACAACCATCAATAGTTATTGCTTCAAATGTATTATAAAGATTAAAATCACTTTGACCATCAATATTATTTGGATAATAACTATCATAACTATGGGAATTTGCATTGAAAAATTGAAACCCACCACCTGTTGCTGTAACTGTTTCTCCTGTTACAATCATTGAGGTATCGTCTGAAATACTAACAATTTCATAAAATGTTTCATTGCTATTTCTGATAGCTATAATTTGTCCTGAACTAAGTGAAGTAAAATTTGTTAATGTACCAACTACTGTACCATCTCCTTGTAATTCAACAGTTCCTTGAAGAGGACTTAATCTATCATAAGTTCTTAATAGGTATCTTTTGAAAGTGATATTTCTATGATCATAATCTGTACGATTTCCAAATTCATCAATTCTTTCAGTAATTCTACCAAATGCAGGATTACCTGATTCAGTTATAGTATATGTTACATCATACTTAATCTTATCATTCGGATAACTTGGTTGGTAAGCGTCAACCGCTAAAGTATTACTTGATGTTGCTAAAACAATGATTGGTTCAGTTACACCTGTTACATATGAAGAACTAGATACCGCAATTGGGTTTTTGTATTTGTCATAATCTGGTCTATCATAACAAGTTTGATAATCGGTAATTGAATAATAAGAACCACAAGTTAAATCGTTTATACTAATTAAATTATTTAATTCGTTATTTGTTATTGGAATACAAGATAATGGGAGTCCATTTTTTTGGATTTGTATTGCATCAACTATATTTGCGACTAATCTATCTACTTTTAATGGCATATTAAGTTTTTTTATTTTGTGTTTATTTACTTATAAGTATTTACTTTTACCAAAAAAATAATAGATTAACAATCTTTTATTATGGAATTGTCGTTGTAGTAGTTGTACATGGACAACATTCAGTAGTGGTTGTTGTGGTGTAAGGGCCATTAATACAACAAGGAAATTCTGAGGTATAACAACTATCATATTCTAAATCATCGGCAATGAATGAATCCTGAACAGTTATAAATAATTTTTCTCTAATCGGGAGGATTAGTACTCCATCGCTACTCCTCAACATAAATTGTCCTTCATATCTACCAACTCTGTTTGTATCTCTGTTTTGAAATTGATAATATAAATAATATTCCGTTTCGGCATTTGGATCAACATTTGTCTTCTCAACAAATCCTGCTGGTCTTGAGGATATTTTTGGTACACCAGTTTCAATATCAATCATTGAAAAAAATAAAGCAGATTGTTCTATCAATGACATAAAGTTATTGTAGTCCAATCTTCCGTTCTTCACTACTTGTAATTTTAAAAGCGGAAGTGTCGCATTTTTCTTGATATTAAACTCCATCGGATTTTTCTATATAAATACAACGAATAATGGATTTTAATTTTCTTTTCTTAATGCGGAAATATAATGTTCGAACCTATTATGTTCAGTTGGGGTGATTAATAATAAACCTGGTTTAATATTACCCTTAATTGTCTCTTGATAACAATAACTCATCAAAGTTTGTTCAAAAGGTCTTCCCCATCTTGTCTCCAAGTAACATTTGTAATTACCCTCCTTACTCAATACAATAGGCCAATTACATAAATAAATCTCACCCCCAACATAAGGAATTCCTTTATGTGATTTTATATATTTAAACTCAGTTCTTGGGGCGTCTATATCATAACCAAATTCTGGTAACTTTGTTTTGTTCGGCCAATGTTTTTGTCTGAAATCCTGACTTACGTTGTACCATGACCATTGTGTTCCATTGTCACCAAAGAATTCAGTATAGTTTAATTTTAAAAAATCAAAGTTTTCTTTTTGAATAATCTCCAAACTTTTTCTATACAAACCTTTAACATATCTATTAAAACCATTTTTACAAGTTTCATTCTTGGGATAGAACCCCATATCATCCTCAAAGAAATAATAAAAATCTAAATCAGTTTCATTAAAATGTTCGGCAACGAATATCCTCCCACCCATTATTCCAATATTATCTTTCTTAATATGTTCAAATCCATATTGCTCACATAACTCAATATATCTTGGGGTTGTTGTTAAATCTGTTGAATTATCCAATAAGAATTTCTTTGGTTTGGTTATGAAATCACTATCATATTCCATCATTGAATTAATCAATGTTTCAAATTGATTTGGAGAATTAAATGACATTACATACAATCCAACCTTATCAATTGAATGGTTTGTTATTTTAGGTAATTCTTTTGTTTCTTTTTTGGGTATTAACTTATCATTCTTTAAATCCTCAAAAAACTTACCCATTAACCCATTTCCCTCAATATCAAAATAAGTTATCATATTTGGATACAGATAAGTCATAAGGGTGAAAATACTTTCCTCAGTCCCCATATATCCTTTGGATAATGTATCGTTAAGAAGATGATAATAGATTGAATTAATCTCACCAATTGTTTCTTTCTTTCCACCAAAGAAACCACCTCTTGCAACCTTATTAATTTTTGAGTTGGTTATTCTATTCATTTCATTATAGTCAAATCCGTGAATTTCTGTTGACGCTTCATAAGGGAAACAAACAAAATTAAAATCACCAAGATATTTTGGTAATTTGTCTAATACTTTATCGTGGGTAAAATAACCTGGATGAATGGTATTTGTTAAACCAGCATCAATCCAAAACATATATTCTGAGTTGAATTTGTCCAATATTTTTGCATCGTGTAATAAAAATACTTTGGACATAACAAGTGGATTATAGAATTCAAGTATTGCTTGAGTTGAATCTGATAACCAACCGACTTGATTAAACCAATTGGGGTCTTGTCTTATCTTTTGAATCTTTGGATAAAATTCATTTTCTTTGAACCAATTAATATGTCTTAATATGAACTGGGTGTTTTCTCTTTTTCTTTTTTTGAATACAAAATCTAATAATTCTTGATCTCCAAATATGATTAAATTTTCCTCAACATCTAATAGTTGAGAGAATTTATCCAAATAATACTGGTAGGATCTTGACCACCCTTCTTTTAAGTTGTCCCTACCTATATTCCATAATCCTGTTACTAATGTTATTTTACCCATATTACTTTTTTAAATCAAAATAAAAATTATCATAATTACCCCTAATCCAAATATTATAGTTTACAGGTTCACCAGGTTGCATAGTGGATATAAATCCAACACCATGATTAACTATCATGGGTATAGTTGTGAGAGTTATAAATCCTTTTTGATTTAATAATGGTAAAAAATCATCTATAGCAATATAATCTCTTTTATAATTTGAATTATTTAAAATAAATTCATATGCTCTTTTTTTTATAATGTAACACCATGAACCAGAACTTTTAGTAACTTTAACCAAATTTTTTGTTACCTCAACTAATTCTTCTTTTGGGTTACATCCAAACATGACAACATCCCATTCTATAGTTTGTAAATCACTATAAACTTTTTCTAAAGTTTCTTTAAACGTTATATTTTTGCCAGGGTAATAACAGATATCCTCAATATCAAAATCATCTTCACAAACAAATAAAATCTCAATATCTTGTTTTAAAGATTCCTCAAATATTTTCAAATGACTCTTGGTACATGAATAAACTTTCAGTTCATCATTTAACGCCTCAAATCTATTCAAGTTCTGAATGTTATATTTTTTAATCAAGTTATTAACATGATTAAGTCTTTCTTTACTTTCTTTAAGATTAATAAAATATCCAATATCCGCTAATTTATATCCCAATATACTTAACATCTTGTTCATTATTTTTGTTTGTTCACGTTCCGTGAACATTATAAATTTCCAGTTATTCTATCACACCACCCCTTTGATTTTGAATGAGGCCAAACAACCCAATATGATGGTTTCTCAACGGTTTGGAATTCTCTCCATACCTTACAATACCCCTCATCATTTAACATTCTATTAACTTCATTCTCATCAGCGTCTTGTCTGAATAATGTTTCATCTTTTTTATTGTGGAAAGCTACCACCCAAAAATCATAATCCTTTTCTTGTACTTGACTAAAATGAATATCAATACAATGTTTGAATATACTTGAAAAACTTTTGACGTAATCTTCATCATTATCATAACTTGGATTAGGGGGATATTTCTTATCTAAGGTATATTGTTGTACTCCTCTTATATTGAATTTAATTCCAGCATATTTCTCATAATCTTCCAATGTTCTTTCAGTACCAAATCCATAAATCCCAAAATCATTTGGATTAAATACTTCGCCATCCATACCAAACAACTTTCTATTTCTTAGATGAGATGATTCATTTTTCTTATACCAAGTTAAATCAACATCCCACTGTTTAGTTCTTCCTTTTCTAGTGTACTCGTGCCAAATAATAACTCTATGTGGATGAAATAAATCATATCCGTGAGTATATGCTCTAACCCCCACACTTATCTCTTCTCCGTGAAAATAATAGTTGGGGTCGTGTTGAACTTCTTTACTGAATTGCCCTAATGTAAAACAGAAATGGGCTGAGTAGAATCTAGCTGGTATTGGTTTAGTCATTTCTCTCCATCCTGGAATTACTTCAGGTAAAAAGAATACAGCACCTTCGGGTATGAATCTATCAAAGGTCATTCTCCAAGGTTCGGTAACTCTACCTTGTGGGTCATTGTCTGGGTCAAATGATGAAACATATCCTGTTAATAATGGTTTGGAATATCCTTTTGATTGTAAGTCCTTAATCATATTAATTAAGGTTTCATCCCAATCTTGTTCAAATCTCATATGAGAATCTATTTGGAGGGTATAGTCTTCATTATCATATAATTGTTGAACTTGATTTCTTGCCCAACATACACCCAAACTATCAACGTCCAAAACATCAATAATTTTGAATCTGTCATCATTTCTATAATTTTCAAGGGTGAATTCATCCTCAACATTATATTGGTTACAAATCCCAATTCTTAAGTTCTGAGGGTATTTTGATTTGTTAATCATATCCTCCAATGTTGGATTGAGTTGGGGGTCTCTAAATGATGCTATTTGGATAAAAATTGTTGACATTAATTTTTATCTCAAACATAAAAAATATGGGATAAAAGGATATAATAAAACAATTATTTTTATGGACTACTCGGAGTTGGAGTCATTGTTGGTGTTGTGGATATTGTTGGAGTAATTGCAATACAACTATTTGATATACAATTATCACCAATATAAATGTCACAATCTGAAACATTAATTGGATTTGTCCCACAATAATATAATGTTGTTCCCGTATTAATTGGTAACACACTTGTAACCGTTCCATCACATTGTGTAAAATAAAATGAACCAATTGTCGCTCCAGTATTTGTTATCTGAATACATCTACAAGTTCCTGTTGGTGTTGGAGTAGGGGTTGGACTATATGATGGTGTGGGTGTTGGAGTTGGAGGACAACTATAAGGATAAAATATTTGACATCCATTACTATCAGTAACCTTAACAATAACACTATCGGCAACATCTAATGGTGGTGGAACATCAAATATAAATGTTGGGGGAATGGTTGTTGAACCTGTGACTAAATAACAATATGTTAATGTCACATCACATATTGTGATTGAATATGGGGGAGTTCCGGTAACCGCTGATATTGATATTTGATGTGGCATTATAGAGTTTCTTCTATTGTGTATTTACCATACTTTACATATATGGC
>Ga0315903_10000315_pt1 | contig 72018 bp, 73 predicted proteins | sample LakEriMetagenome_7_FD_203524 | JGI IMG/M metagenome (GOLD analysis project Ga0315903, IMG submission 203524) | Freshwater fungal communities from buoy surface, Lake Erie, Ohio, United States - Buoy 2 MA119 | ecosystem: Environmental > Aquatic > Freshwater > Lake | place: USA: Lake Erie, Ohio... | reverse complement strand
TAGGTGATTAAAGGGTACTTAAACCCAATAGCAATACGTTGTAATCGCTCAGCGTCATAATACCTATTGAGCAATCCATTCAGGAACATATTTAAACCACAGGGGCGCCAACACAATGACGCTTTTCCATTCTCGATTGTTTACAAAAGTATTTAGTAATAAGAAAAAAACGGTTGTAAGAAATATTGATGTAGCCGCATATTGAAACTGGTATTTTGTAATTCTTTTCATTCTTACTTTTTTTAAAATTTTTGAAAATGATTCTGTTCTAAATATTACGATATTTCTTTCTATGAATTTATTTAAAACCATCTTGCCCAACCCAATAAGTCTATAATATTTACGTTGTGGCCCTCTTTCACTAACACGTAGTTCAAAATCAATGAGTTCCACATCATAATATTTTTTGTATCCTTTATAAATACTTTGCTCATTATAACTTATTATTTCTCTAATAGCGTATGAAATAAATGTTTGAATTACTTCTAACGATTTTGGGGATTCTTTGATGTCAACCAAAATCCAATATGTCATTTGACCTTTATGAAATGTGGGTTCCCAAGAGGTCAAAATCAACTTGATATAACTTGTATCTGATTTCATAGTACGACGTAGGTATTATAACTTTGATATACTCCCAAAAAATTATGTTTTCGTGCTTGATGGTGATGGCGATTAAAAAAACAAGACCTACAAATAGTTTGTTATGTTTTCAGAAGGTTGTTCGTCAAATAAGATTAGCGTACTTGCTTAAGCAATCGCATTCACTATATAATTATTCAGAAAACAAGAGTATTTAAAAATGCTTTATAGATTGACAAATTCGCAACTATATTTGCTTGCAAAATTGAGCATCATGGCAACACAATACCAACGTATTTTATTAAAATTATCTGGCGAAAGTTTGATGGGCGATAAAAGTTATGGACTCGATCCGCAAATGCTCGAGCAATATGCAAATGATATTAAATCCATAACTGATTTAGGTGTGCAAGTCGCTTTAGTAATAGGCGGAGGTAATATCTATCGCGGTATGAATGAAAAGGAAACTGGCATAGAGCGCGCACAAGGTGATTATATGGGCATGTTAGCCACTGTGATCAATGGAGTTGCTATGCAGAGTATGTTAGAAAAAGTAGGCGTGGAAACTCGTTTGCAATCCGCTATCAAGATGGATCAAGTAGCAGAGCCATTTATTAGACGCAAGGCAATACGCCATCTCGAAAAAGGGCGTGTAGTGATATTTGGTGCAGGCACTGGAAATCCTTATTTTACCACAGATACGGCAGGGTCTCTGCGCGCAGTTGAAATTAATGCCGATGCCATATTGAAAGGTACTCGTGTGGATGGAATTTATGATAGTGACCCTGAAAAAAATCTAAATGCTGTCAAGTTTCATGAAATTTCCTATTCTGATGCAATCGCAAAAAATTTAAAGGTTATGGATATGACCGCCTTCACACTGTGTCAAGAAAATAAAATGCCAATCATTGTGTTCGACATGAATACGCCCGGTAATTTATTGAAAATAATAGAAGGTAATGCCATAGGTACAGTGGTAAGTTAATTTATTTCGTAGATGAAAAAAGTTTTTATTTGTTTGATATTGATTGGTACTATGCAGATGCTTCCGAATGGTTATTGCATGCTGATACAAACCCTCCCTATAAAAAATTGCAAAGAAGATAGTGATGAAGATGGTATAAATGATTGCCTGGACAAATGCCCTCAAACGCCACAAGGGGCTAGGGTTGATGCGAAAGGTTGCCCGCGTGATACAGATGGAGACGGTATTCTAGATTATTTAGACAAACAATTAATCACACCCACTGAATGCCAACCTTCTGATAGCAATGGAATTGGCAATTGCAATAAAAAAATAAAGATTGAGTACTAAATAGCACCTTGCTTTGAAAATGCTACTTAGTATAATACCTTTGCCTACAATAATAATTTATGGTACATCATCTAGCCAAGCAGCATTCATTGATAAATACTTGGATTCACGAATTGCGTGACGTAGAAGTGCAACAAGATAGAATGCGTTTCAGAAGAAACATGGAACGCATCGGTGAAGTAGCTGCCTATGAAATAAGCAAAGTATTAGGTTATCAGCCGTTGGAAGTAACTACGCCTTTGGCTATTTACAATGGAATACAACTAAATCGTCAGCCTGTAGTTGCGACAATACTCCGCGCAGGTGTGCCTTTGTATCAAGGTATTTTGAATTATTTTGACAAAGCCGATAGCGCCTTTATTGCTGCTTATCGAAAACACAAGCCTGATGAAAGTTTTGAAATAAACCAAGAGTATGTCACTTGTCCTAATTTAGATGGTCGTACTTTGATTATTGCTGATCCTATGCTCGCTACTGGGGCTTCTTTAGTAATGGCTTTAGAAGAATTACATGATTATGGACAGCCTGATGAGGTGCATGTCGTTGTCGCTATTGCTTGTGAGGAGGGCATAGAGGCCATACAGAAAAAATTTCCAACTTTTACCATTTGGGCCGCCGATATTGATGAGGAGCTGACTGCCAAAGGGTATATTGTGCCGGGCTTAGGCGATGCAGGTGATTTGTCGTTCGGCCAAAAAATGCAATTTTAATTACACTCTTATTGTGCAATCCATTGCTCAGGATTCATTTTAAAAGGAGAGCCATTCGCACCTACTTTCCAAATCTCAAAATGTATTTGTGTATTGCCGTCATCATCGGTCATTACGTTGCCAATACGTTGCTTTAATGCTACTTTAGTGCCTTTGCTTACCGACACGCTACTGAGTTTTGCATATACCGTAAAGTAACTACCATGATTAACAATTACAGTTTGACCCGTTCCAGGAATATTAATCACTGTGCTCACTTCACCTGGAAATACCGCCCTTGCCCCAGATCCTCGACTTGTTTTTATATCAATGCCATAATTTTCTGTAACGATATTAAAAACAGGATGTTTATTCTTGCCAAAACGTTCAGCAATAAAACCTTTTTCAACAGGCCAAGGCAAACGTCCACGATTCGATTCTAGCGTGGTACTGATTTGTAGTTCACTAGGTGTTAGACTATACTTATAATCGTCTTTAGTAAAAGTTTTTACGGTGCTTTTTACTTCTTCTGTTTTTTCGCGATCTGGGTCAACATTAGATGCAACATCAGCATTTGTTTTTTCGCTGCTAGCGAGAGCAGATACATATCGCGGGTTATTAAATGGAGTATTTGCATTTAGTCGGGCTTGTTCGCGATCTTGCCGTTTTTTTTCTGCGGTCAATCTTCGTTGTTCCTCTTCAGCACGTTGTCTTTGTGCTAAAAGTTGGGCTTGTTTTTCTTCCTGTTTTTTTCTTTCGTTTTCTAATTGCCTTTCTCTTTCTTCTTGCTTCTTTTTTTCTATGGCAAGTTGCCTTTCTCTTTCTTTTCGTTTACTTTCAGCCATGGTTGATGCTTTCTTCTCATTCTCTTCGCGTGTTCGTTTCTCTTCTTCTAAAATACGTTGTTTCTCTTCACGTTGTTTTCTGTCCAAAGCAAGAATGCGTTCTTGTTCTTCTCTTTTTTGCTTTTCAGCCAAAGCGTTTCTTTCGTTTTCTTCACGAATTCGCTTTTGCTCTTCTAGCTTACGTGCTTCTGATTCTCGTTTTATTTTTTCTGCTTGCTGTTTTTCGTATTTCTCCTTTGCCAATTTGGTTTTTTGTTCAAGGGCTAGTTTGGCTTTGCGCTCTTTTTCTTGTGCTTGTCGTTCCGCCATAGCTCTTTTTTGAGCAGCTTCTATTTCGCGTTTAATAGCAGTTGCAATAGCACGATTCAAATTTTCAGCATCTTTTGTTTTTTTTGCCAGCCCTGCAGTCAATACTTTTTCTTGCGATTTGAGCATCATAAGCATTTTATCCTTTTCGGCTGTTTCTGCCTCGAGGATTTTACTTTGTTGTTCTTGTGCTTGAAGAATAAAATCTTTCTTTTGTTTTTCGATATTAAGAATATGTATTTTATCACTTAGTCGTCTACTCGCGTGGGTGACTTTTTTTGCTTGGTCTGCTCTGAACCCACGATATTGTTTGACATAAGAATATCGACGAACTGCATCATTAAAACTTGCTGCTGAAAACAAAAAAACGATCAAATCAGAAGACGTGCGATTTTTATAGGTGTAACGTACCATTTCAGCATATTGCTTTTTAAGTGTATCGAGCTCTGTTCTTAATTTTTGAACATCCTGATTTACCGCTGAAATGTTTTGGTCAAGAATGCTAATCTCGTTATTAATATTGCCTATGAGTTCCTGACGTGCTGCTAGTTTAGATTGCAGGGCTAAAAACTGCATGGTGCTAGCTTGCTTATCTTTTTGCAATGCAGCCAACTGTTCTTGTGTTCGCTTTATTTCTTCTAAGATACTTTGACGCTGTTGTTCGAGTTGCTCACGCGATGCACGCTTGTTTTTCTGCGCCAATACAGTTTGTTTGGTACTAATTGATACCAACAATGAAAAAACAAAAAATAAGATTAGCTGCTTGATAGCAACAAATATAATTTTTTATTAAAAAGCAGTTGCAAATTTTTTCATAAATTAGAATTGCCTTGATGTAAACCAATTAAGTATTACAACGTTTCTCTAAGCCATTTGTAAAATTCATTTTGCCATATCAATGCATTTTGCGGTTTCATTACCCAATGGTTTTCATCTGGGAGCAAAACAAAACGGCTTTTTACTCCTTTTAATTGTGCCGCTTGGAAAGCTTGCAACCCTTGCTCGATAGGCACTCGAAAATCTTTTCCTCCTTGGAAAATAAGGATCGGTGTATTCCATTGATCAACCAAATTACTAGGACTATATTTCTCATAGCTTTGCTGTGCTGCTAAATTATCCTTATCCCAATACGGACCACCAATATCCCAGTTGGAAAAAAATATTTCTTCAGTTGTGCCATACCAACTGCGTAAATCAAACAAGCCACAATGTGATATGAATGTTTTAAATCGACCTTCATGAATACCTGCTAATTGAAAAACAGAATAGCCTCCATAACTAGCACCAACTGCACCTAAGCGCGATGCATCTACATAACTTTCTTTGCTTATATCATCTATCACAGCGAGATAATCACGCATGGGATTTGCACCCCAATTTTTGCTTATATCAGCGTTCCATTTTGTACCCCAGCCAGGCATACCGGTTCTATTTGGGGCAATTACGATATAACCTTGACTTGCCATAAGTTGAAAGTTCCATCGAAATGAATAAAACTGGCTTAATGCGCTTTGTGGACCTCCCTGACAGTATAATAATACAGGATATTTTTTTGTTGGATTAAAGTTGGGTGGGTATATGACCCATGAAAAAACTTTTGTATTGACATCGATAGTTGTATAACGTTCTTTTACATCGCACAAACTCATTTTTTTGTAAGCAGCATCATTAATATGCGTAAGTGATGTCATTTTGCCAGATGTAATATCCACACGATAGGCTTCTGCTGCATGATTCATATCGGTTCGTGTTACAAAAAGTGTATTGTTCGATTCATCTATAATATCATTTATATTAAACTGCCCAGATGTGACTTGTCGTATGGTGCGAGTACTCAATGTGATTTCAAAAAGCTGTTCTGTGCCATGCCAAGGGGCTGTAAAAAATATCTTTTGCCCTGAATGACTCCAGAAAAATGAATTAACAGTTTCGTCCCAAGCCGTTGTAAGATTAGTCTTTTTTTGTGCTTTCCAATCCATGATCCAAATTTCATTTTTATCACTTTCATAACCATTATTTTTCATACTCAGCCAAGCAAGATTTTTTCCATCATCACTAAAACTTGGATTGGTGTCATAGCCTTCCATGCCTTTCGTAATATTGCGTGTAGTTTTATTCTCTAGGTTATAAACATAAATGTCGGTATTCGTAGAAGCAGCATATTGCTTGCCCGTTAGTTTTTTGCATACATACATCACTTCTTTACTATCGGGAGTAAATATTAAATCTTCTGCACCTCCGTGTGGCTTTTGAGGACAATCATGCAATTCGCCTTGCATAATATCGATTTCAGTTTTTGAAACATCATCACCTGTATTATCAACAAAAACATGACTGTAAGAACCATCTTCCCAAGTATCCCAATGTCGTTGATTTAAATCATTATAAATAAGCACATTCGATTTGTTTAGGGTTGGGTAGTTTTCTGCCCCCGAAATTTTTGTCATTTTTACTTCGCGAGCATAAATTACTTTTTTTCCATCTTTAGCGTATTTTACATGATCAAACTCGCCCATGATTTTATTGGTTTTACTGGCAACTTGCTTCGATTCTTTCGCTGCCCCATTTCCATGGCTCGGCATTTCATAAGATTTTGTATTGCTTTTATTTTCGGCAATATTTGGAACGGATACACTGTAATAAAAAGTTTTACCATCAGTACTTAATGAACAGTCATTGATACGACCTAATGACAAAAGTTTTTCAGGAGTTAAAATGTTTTGTCCAAATGCTGAAATGCTGATAATGAATGTTGCAAGAAAAATGAGGTGCTTTTTCATATAAGAAAAATTTTAGACACAAATTTAAACTCATTTGCTTCATAAAAGAAAACGAATAAAGCAATAAGCATACATCAGCGCCTATGTATGAATATGTTCATTGAATTAGATTAAGTTTGCAAATCACATGTTGGGCAGTAAATGGCATCTATGTTTAACTTTATTTTTTTAATTTTTGGAATAGTCGCAGGCGTTTTGGTCACCTATTTTATCACAAAGGGTAAATTTGGTTTGGGTAAATTAGAAATTACCACAATTCATTCGCATACTGTGGCGGATAGAATAGAGCGTGTTTTTAAAGTAGTCACTGCCGAGGGGCATTATGCTGAAATTTTCGACTATAGCAATACTTCACATTTGCTTACATTTATACCAAGTACTAAAAAAGCATTACTTATCGTAAACGCCAAAGTATTGATGGGTTACGATTTTAAAAAAATGAAAATGGAGATAGATGAAGTGAATCATAAAATCAGTATTGTGTCATTTCCTGCACCACAAATACTATCTATCGAACCAGAAATGAAATATTATAATTTAGACAATGGTATTTTCAATAAATTTGATAATCATGATTTGACAAAGTTGCAGCAAGCGGCTAAAGTTAAAATTAAGGAGTCGGTAGCAAAAAGTGATTTGGCTTCCATTGCGCAACACCAATTACAAACTATGCTCATAGAAATTGCGGCATTGAGTCAATTCCAAATTGAAGGCATTGAGCAAATTAAATCGGTTGGTGCAAATTACATTGAATCTCAAAAACAGTAAATGGCAAGAATATTAGCAATCGATTATGGAAGAAAGCGATGTGGAATAGCAGTAACCGACCCGCTACAGATTATTGCCACAGGCTTGCAAACAGTTGATACCAAAGAACTCATTTCATTTTTAAAAAAATATTTTATGGCTGAATCGGTGGAATTGGTATTAATTGGGTTGCCAAAAAATTTAAATAATACAGATACAGACGGAACCATTTTTGTAGAAAGATTCATTCCCATTTTTATTAAAAATTTTCCAGCAATACCCATTCAAACTTTGGATGAACGCTTTACTTCTAAAATGGCAAAGCAAACTATGTTAGATAGTGGCTTGAAAAAGAAGGATCGCAGAAATAAAGCATTGCTTGATGAAATAAGTGCAACTATTTTACTGCAAGGTTATATGAGCCAACAGTTTTAATGCTAAATGATTGAACATGTTAGCAATTTAAATTAAATTTACATCTGCATGATAGAGTTAAAATTCTTTCTTACTTGTTTTGTTATTTGCATGTTTCAAGTGGGCTGTTCGCAGATAAAGTTTAAAAAATTATATCATCATGCTGATTCTGCCTCTTCAATGATGTGCTGCGATAGTAAAGCTACCCCTGATGGAGGCTATGTGTTTACAGGTCTAGTGAGTGAAGGAAATGGAAGCGTTACAGATGTTTATCATCCATTTATTCAAAAGGTAAATTGCAAAGGCGAAGCAGAATGGTTACAAGCTTTTGGTAGTACACAATCAACCGCTAATATTGGTTCACGCGTAATCGTAACCTAAGATGCGGGTTATGCGACGATTAATAATTTAGGGATTTATACCAATTATAATGCTCTTGTCGAACGCTTTGATAAATACGGAAATTTGCTATGGCAAAAATTATTGAATTTGAGTAGTACCAATGATGTGTTAAATACAATTCAAGAAACCAGCGATGGTAGTTTTATTTTAGCCGCAAATGTAAAAAGTGCACCTGATGTAGTGTTGGTAAAACTTGATGCGAATGGTAATTTATTTGGTGTAAAACCTTCGGTAATGTAGGCCATTATGATGAGTCGACTAGTATTTTGGAATTACAAGATGGCAATTATTTGCTCACTGGTAAGTATATTTCCATGGGAACATTCAATGCATTTCTTTTGAAGACACATACTAGTGGAAATTTGCTTTGGCTGAAATGCTTTGGCGATACTTTGCAACATGCCACAGGATGTGACATCAAGATGCTTAATAATGGCGATATTTTAATGGTAGGTTCTACCATACTGGCCAAGGCAAATTATCGGAGCTATGGTGATAATTTTATTTTTAAACTGAATAGTCAAGGTGATACCATTAGGACACGGATATTTTATGGCACACCTGATTTGTTTGAGAATGCCACTTCCATTGCCTTTGATACTGCGGGTAATTATGTGTTAGCTGACACCACCAAACAACAGCCCAAAAAAGAATGTCAAAAGATAGAAAAATATTAGGCATCACTACGATTACTTCACCTGCGTGTGGCACATTTACTTTTTAGCCAAAACAAACAGCGAGCCCAAAAAGAAAAAGAGCCACACTAAAATATTTAATTCAACATCTGAGTAAAATAAAGTTTTATTGCATTGCTCGAAGAAAATCATCAAAAGCCCTAATACAATACTGTATATCACAACTCGAATCAATGGAAGAAAAACCACCTTAAGAAATTTTGGTTTTATCTCTAAAAACCAGAAATTTGAAAATTAGATTACTAGCCTACCATCTCTATTAATAACAATGCAAGAGTCTTCTTACAGACAATTTGAAGCAAATGGGAACCCATTATTTGGAATTCCTGATGGCTTTGGTTTAACTCAAAGAGACCAACAATATGATGAGTTAGTTGATTCAGAATTAAATTATTTGTGGGACTGGAAAACTAATTTAGATACAGGAATTACCACTATTGAAAACAAAATTGATTACTTGAAAGAATTACTAAATAAGCAAATTGCCAAACAAGCAGAAGCGTCATTTGATAAGAATTCTGATAACTTTCAAATAGCAGGTGACATTACTTATGATAACATTACTTTTAGCCATGTTAAATCAGAATTAAATGGATTAGATGATTTTGATAAATATTTTCCTGTTTCAGATTCAAATAAGAAATCATTTTTAGACGCTTTATTAATTAGATTATTTAATGGGGGACAATTTTATACCCTAAAAAAGATAGCAACAGATCAGTATAAATGGATAGTTGATGAAACAGATAAAAATGATAGAAATTATGTTAAAGCAGTTTGTGAAGCACTTTAGTTTGTTTTTATTAATTTGTTTGATTTGCAACAATGCTTTTGCACAAACAAATCAATCCAAATATATTTTAAATGAATGGGCTTATTCTAATATAATACTATCTAATTCAAAGAGTTTTGATTTTTATAAAACAAAATTAATTCGATTTATTCCTAAGGGTTACAAAATAGATTTGCTATATAAAGGTTTATTAAGTTCAGATAAAGTCTATGATTTTTGCATTATATTAATTAAGGAAGATGTTACACCCATGTCAGTTGAATGGGCTACAAATGACAGACCACTTATTGTAATTATAAATAATAAGTATATATTCAGAAATAATGGCATTATTTCACCCCATTATGTTACAAAGGGTACTTGTGGCATTGTAATGAAAAAAGGCAATTTATATATTCTATCACATATTTGTGCTGAAGCTAGTTACAATTGCTTGTTTGCTGAAGTTTTCAAATACAACGATAGAAATAAAATCATATTCGATAGGTACTCAGAATTTAATGAAAAATCAAATTACTGGTACAAAATTAAAGGCAAAGAAAAAAAAGGGTTGCCATTTGAAAAGTATAATAATTACTATTAGTTTTATCATTCTTACTTATAATCCTTACAAAAATCAGAATGCCAGCACAATTTTTTAGATGGAATTGATTCTACTTTATGTGAAATGTATCCAGCCTTAAATACAGATTTTTTGCAAAGTTCATTTTGCACAGAGGATACATTTTGTTTGAAGCGATTAATCAAAATATGTTAAGTTATCATTGGGATTTTGGAGTTACTTCATCGCAAACGGATACAAGCACGCTTACTAATCCAATTTTTATGTACACAACTACGGGTAATAGCACGATTCGTTTAATTGTTGGAAATGGTTGTGAATTCGATACCTTATCGAGAAATATTGATATTATAAAATGTGAACCAGCGGCTATTGTAGATCCAACGCAGATAAACGAATTGCCATTTTGGTTACCAAGTGCTTTTTCGCCGAATGGTGATGGCTTAAATGAGGTCTTGAAACCGATATTGAATAATCATAGTCAATCTTGTTTTTTTATTCAAATGGAAATTTATAATCGATGGGCAAATAAGGTATTTGCAAGTGAAAATGTGATGCAAGGTTCGGATGGAAAAAGTAGAAATCAAGATTTACCAATGGGTACTTACGTCTGTGTTATTTCTTATCGAATACAGTACAGAAAGTACGTGACACAGAGTCAAGTTACTCTAATTAGGTAGCAAATTTTAGCATAGTTTTAACGCAGTGGTTCTTACATTTGCTCAACCTTTCTAATCACGAAAATGAAGCATAGAAAAATGGTAAGGTTTATCAATTTTATAGCATTTTTTATATTTGTTGGAACTGTTCAGGCACAAGAAATCGTAATGATTACGCAGCCTGCTGCCAATAAAGTAGGCTTGCAAGATGCATTTGAAGTAAGATATATTATTCGCAATGCGAGTCAAGTAGAAGGATTTACCTTGCCAGAATCGAAAGATTTAATTCGTCTAAGTGGGCCAACCCAAAGCCAGAATATTTCGATTAACAATGGCGAGCGAAGTGTAAGTTACGAGTTAACCTATGTAATGCGTGCCAAACATACAGGCAAGGTAGTTGTACCAGGAGGTATTGCTACTTCTCGCGGACGCGAATATCGTTCCAACAATGTGAGTATTGAGGTAATTGAAGGAAGCGTGCGAACACAACCTAATAGACAGCAAAGAGGTAATTCATATGATCCTTTTGATGACCCCTTTTTCAATCAAGATCCATTTGCAGGAGGCAATGATATTTTTGCAGCACTTCAAAAGCAACATCAACAAATGATGGACATGTTGCGAAGGCAGCAACAAAACAGCGGACAAGGAAATCAAGCTCGACCCGCACCTCGATCATTTACGCCCCAATCGCAAAGGCCTGAAATTGTTTCAAAAGCAGATATACCTAAAAATATTTTTATCAAAGTAGACGTCAATAAAACTAAGGTAAAATTGGGCGAACAAATAACAGCCTCATACAAACTTTATTCTCGTCTACCCATGGAAGTTAACTTAACGAAATTACCTTCATTGATAGGGTTTTGGAGCCAAGATTTTAAGTTGCCACCCGAGCCCAAACCAAGTCGGGAGCTAGTAGATGGGAAAGAGTATCAAGTTTTTGAAATAAAGCGATCGGCACTTTTTCCAACCCAAACCGGTAATTTGACCCTCGATCCAGCGCAAGCAGAAGGAAGGGTGCAGCTATTGAAACCACATCAACAAGAAGAGAAGGATCCTTTTGATAGTTTTTTCGGGGGAAACATTGTTACAAATTATGCCTATGAAAACGAGCAAGTTGTATTGAAAAGTGAACCTGTAAATATTCAAGTCTTACCGATTCCTCTTGAAAATCGACCTAAGTCTTATCAAGGTGCTGTTGGTGATTTTACGATTGAAAGCAATATTGATAAAACTGAATTAAGTACTGACGATAATGCGAGCATAACGCTAAGAGTAAGTGGCACTGGTAATTTAAAATTGATTGGTACGCCAGTTATTAACTGGCCAAAAGATATTGATCCTTTTGATCCAGTTGTGAATGATACAATTACCAATACAAGTAATATTATAGCAGGATATAAAACTTTTACCTATGCGTTTTCACCACGTGTGGCAGGTACTTTTACCATACCATCTACCGAATTTACCTTTTACGAGACGGAAAGCGGAAGCTACAAAACCTTAAAGACACCGGCCTATACCTTACATGTAACACCTGGTAAGATTGAGGGTAAGACAGTTGGTGGCAAATTGCCAAAAGATATACATGATATCGACGCGAAACCGCAAGCTTTACGAAAAGTACAATCACAACCATTAGTTGCCAATCCTATTTACTGGACAGGATTTGGCATTCCTTTACTTGCGTATTTCGGAGTTGCATTTTTCAAAAGAAAAGAAGATGAGCTAAAAAGCAATCAAACCCTTTATAAAAATAAACGCGCCAATAAGGTGGCCTTAAAACGACTCGCATTGGCCGAAACATTCTTAAAGCAATCATCGCAAAACGACTTTTATGAGGAAACTTCGAAAGCAGTTTGGTTGTATTTGAGTGATAAGCTAGCAATACCTTTGGCTTTGCTATCGAAAGAATTAGCAGGACAAAAAATGCAGGAGAAGAATGTTTCAAAGCATCTGCAAAATGAGCTTTTTAGAATTACAGATGAGTGTGAAATGGCCTTGTATGCGCCTGAACAGGGTAGCATGCGCATGCATCAAACTTACAGTGATACACTCAGATTAATTGGCAAATTAGAAGAAGAAATTGCATAACTCAAATATGAAACTTGGAAGAATAAGCCATATTGTCGTAGTATTCGTAGCTTTTTTACTGGCTCTCGCCAATGCTATCGTGGCGAAAGCCGAACAAAATATGATGTTTGATAAAGCGAATCAGCTCTATCACAATAAAGAATATGCAGAGGCTACGAGGTTGTATCAGCAATTGCTAGATGACGGTTATACAGACGCGGATTTATTTTACAATACAGGTAATGCTTATTACCGAATCAATAAAATTGGGATGGCAATTTGGTGCTATCATAAAGCAATTGAATTGCGCAAAGATAAAAAGACGACAGACAATCTTCTATTAGCTGAAAAACGAATAAAGGATCCAATTACTAAGATAAAAGATATTTTTTTTATACGTTGGTGGAAAGGATTTACCCAAGTATTCACTTCAAATGAATGGGCATTGTATGGATTGTCTTTTTTCTTGATCGCATGTATCGCTTTAATACTTAAGAAGTTATTTAATCTAAATTGGCGAATGAAAATCCTTTGGAAATTAGGCTTGCCTATTTCTATTGTATGTTTACTACTTGCGAGTTATCAGTTTTATAATGAACAATTCAAATATGAAGCTGTCATAATTCGAGATACAATAGATTATAAGAACAAGGGCCCACTTAGCGAAGGTATTCTAGTAGTTTATGTTGGGAGGGGTAAAAAGGGCTTACTTGTAAGTTTACCCAATGGTAGTATGGCTGAAATCAAACCCAGTGATATAAAAAAGCTTTAAACCCCGGTTTATCTTAGGCTCTGAAACTGGGCTGAAGACAAAAGGGGAATAGAAAAGGAGTGCCTTTACAGATAATCAGATTCGAATTAAACTGTTTCTCCAGCTTTCATTTTTTCTGCATTTTCGGCAAATTGGAGCGCGTCAATCATATCTTGAATATCGCCATTCATAAAACTATCTAGCGAGTAAATTGTTTTATTAATTCGATGATCTGTAATTCTACCTTGAGGCCAATTGTATGTGCGAATTTTGGCAGAACGGTCTCCTGTGCTTACAAGCGTTTTGCGGCTTCGAGCAATAGCTTCCTCATGTTTACGAACTTCTTCTTCATAGAGTTTAGTACGCATCATTTCAGTTGCTTTTATACGATTGCCCAACTGCGACCTATCGGTTTGGCATGTAATAACAGTGCCGGTTGGAATATGGGTTAAAATTACTTTTGTTTCAACCTTATTTACATTTTGCCCCCCCGCGCCACCACTTCGAGCAGTTTCCATTTTTAAATCAGATTCTTTCAATTCGAAATCTACTTCTTCGGCTTCAGGCATTACTGCAATCGAAGCTGCTGAAGTATGAATTCTGCCACTTGCTTCAGTGGCTGGGACGCGTTGCACGCGATGTACACCGCTTTCATATTTCATCGTGCCGTAGACATCTTCCCCTATAATTTCTAAAATCACCTCTTTATAACCACCGGCAGTGCCTTCGCTTTCATCTACTAAAATTACTTTCCAACCTCTTGCTTCACAATATTTAATATACATACGCATTAAATCACCAGCAAAAAGACTTGCTTCATCACCTCCGGTTCCTGCGCGTATCTCTAGCACTACATTTTTTTCATCCTGGGGGTCTTTAGGAATTAATTCAACGCGAATTTTTTCTTCCAACTCATTTTTTTGGTTCTCTAATTCTACTAAATCCATCTTTGCCATATCGCGCAATTCTTCGTCCGATTCAGTACTAAGCACCTCTTTCGCGAAATCGATTGACCCTAGGCAATTTTTGTATTGTTTATAGGGCTCTACAATTTTTTCCAGTTTGCGATACTCTTTACTAAGTTGCGAGAACTTTTTTTGGTCTGAAACCACCTCTGGATTAGTAAGCGATACCCCAATATTTTCAAATCGACCATAAATGGCCTCCAATTTGTCTAACATAGCGCGCAAAGATAATTGCTAAATCAGTTTGTGTGGTAAATAATGTCTTAAAGAGTTTATATAGACTTTCTTTTTGATTAAATGATGATTAGTACTTCACAATTATGATATGCGCACTTAAGATATTACTTTTGCAATTATATATAATGCGGATGAAGAAAGTATTACTTATAGTTATTTTATTGTTTGGGCTCCATTTTATCTCACTAGGTCAGACTGGTAAGTCAGAAATTTTATCAGATACAATTTTAAAACCTTATTCCATAACAGCTGGACGTATGCAACTCCATTTAATAATCCAACGTGAGCAGAAGAAGGCGGATGCCTCAGATGGAGTAAAGGATAAAATGTTGAGTATAAATGAGGATATGGATAAATCGGCTATTATTTCGAATGCACTATTTACTAAAACCAACAAGACATTAGCCTATTTAGAAAATAATGAAACAGATGATTTGTTAAAGCGGAAATATTTGGGGCGGATCATTGATAACATGAAGCTTTTTAATTTTGATTTCAACGATGGCTATGTGGACATTTATTACTATCGAGATATTTTCGAATATACCTATCAAGTTATTCGAGCAAGACATAATAAAAATTTAACCACTTACGTAAAAACTCATACGAACAAAGCGATGTACACCATTGCCGACTTATTCGATGATGACAAAGAAGCCACAATTGCGTTGATGAATAATATAAGCGATTTGTATCCAGAAATTTTAATCAAAAAGATTAAAAGCATTTCATCTCCTGAGGCTGCAGATATGTTAGTGGCAAACGCAGCCCCTAAAAATCCTAAGTTGATACTGAATTATGCCACCAGTACTGCGCAAGAGCGAGAGTTGGTAAGAAGAAATAAAGATGCATATGTTCAACAGATCGTAAGAATTGCAGATAGTACAAGTAAACCCTTAAAGGCAATTTTTTTCGTAGATGAACTGCATCAAGGTAAAATAAGTTTAGTAGAACTTAATAAAGTGATAGAAAATGAAGATGAGTTTTATAAACGCATGATTGTGTTGCGCCAGAACTACTTTACTTCAGATTTAAGAAAAATGTTTGATCGAGAATTGGTGCATGAAGTAGCACATTATGTGACTAGTATGAATGAATTACACAATCAGAGCGACGCTACAAGATTTAGGATTGTAGAAAAATTGAATGCAACTGAATTGTATTATGTGATGGTATATGGCAGTGACGATTTATATACGAGCAGTTTTTTAGGTTGTTACAAAAGGTTGCTTGCACGAATTAAGCCGAAAGCAGGTAACGAATTTTTAGAAAGTATTGGTAAAGATAAGTTTAGAACATTTTTAAGGCTATGCGCAAATTACAATACTATTAGTAGTTTTTTGGCAACTATGAAACCAGTAGATAAGCAAGAGTTAATGCGCGATTTCGTGAACGACTTAGATAAAACAACTGATTTAGAAGGAGCAACAGATGTAGCAAATTCGTTTGCAAGTATCGCAGATTCTAGTTTAACAAAGGATATTATTAAAGAAATAAAATGGAACAAGGATAATAATGCATCAGAGCCGTTATCACGGGCTTATCGCATTTATAATATACTTTACACCATGCTTACTGAAAGCAATGATTCTATAACGATCAAGTTAGGGATTCCTCCTATTACCATGATGCCGTTCACAAAGCTCCAAGATGATAGTGGTACTGTGGTGCAGCAAGTATTTTTTTATGGTGATGAAGATGGCAAAGGCGTATTTAATAGTTTTGTTAATGGGTTTGGAGCGCCGATTTGGGTGGTAACACGTGAATTGAACTGGGTTAAAATTAGTTCGATGAAGGGCAAACGTATAGATATTTATTGTAATGTTCCACATGATGAACCAGCAGATGAGATAGCACAAAATGCGCTGCAAGATTATTTAGATGAAAATGATATTCATCCTTCTATTATCATTCATCGTGGGCATAGTTATCACTTGTCAGGTACCTTGGATCATATTAATCCCAGGCATAAGGTGGTGATATTGGGTGCTTGTGGGGCCTACCAAAATTTGTCAACTGTGCTAAGTAGATCAGAAGATGCTCAAATTGTATCTACCAAACAAATTGGCGCGGGGAAAATTAATGGACCTATCATTAGGATGTTCAACGATAGACTCTTGGCAGGTAAGGATATTAATTGGGTAGAGATGTGGGGCTTGCTATCGAAGCAATTTGCAGGTGGAGAAACAAAGCAACTTTTTGATGACTATGTACCACCTTACAAAAACTTAGGGGCTTTGTTTTTGAAAGCATACCGAAGAAGTGGTGTAAATGATGATTTTTAAGCCTTAGAAGGCGAGTTAGAAATCTAATTATATCGTTGGGATGTTGTATTGCGGTTTTGTATATAGAACTAGATAATGAAAAGCCCGTATACTGTTTGCAGCATAAAACTGCAAGGGCGAGCAGCATGTATTTTGCAATCGGGAGAGGACTTGCAGTGGAAAGCTTGTATGCCGTCCAAAAAAATATATCAATATCGTGTTCATAAAAAATGCAACCTATATCTTTGCTGGCATGAGTAATTTATATGCGCAACGCGGTGTTTCGGCGCAAAAGGAGGATGTGCACGAAGCCATTAAGAATATAGATAAGGGACTTTTTGCAGATACATTTTGTAAAATCTTGCCTGATATTACAAGTAATGATGAAAGCTTTGCCAGTATTATGCATGCCGATACAGCAGGTACAAAATCGATATTGGCGTATTTATATTGGAAGGAGACTGGAGATGTGAGCGTATGGAAAAATATTGCACAAGATGCAATTGTGATGAATATTGATGATATGATTTGCTCGGGTGCAACAGATAATTTTGTTTTATCATCAACCATTGCGCGTAATAAACAATTGATTCCAAAAGAAGTATTGGCAGGCATCATACAAGGTTGTGAAGAAGTATTAGCAAATTGGCGGAAATTTGGATTGCACATTCACAGTGCAGGAGGGGAAACCGCTGATGTGGGAGATTTGGTGAAGACCATAGATGTTGGCTACACAGCCTTTGCAAGATTGCCGCGTAAAAATATTATTCGCATACAACCGCAAGCAGGTGATGTAGTTGTAGGATTTGCTTCGTTTGGAAAGGCTAGTTATGAGGATGAGTATAACAGTGGTATCGGGTGTAATGGGCTAACCAGCGCACGGCATGATATTTTGCAACATAGCTATACAAAATATACAGAAAGCTATGATACACAATTGCCAGATGAAATTGTATACATAGGCAAACATACGTTGAGTGATGTGATGGAAAATGGTATGACAATCGGCAAGATGCTTTTATCGCCAACCCGAACTTTTGCGCCTATCATTAAAGAAATTATTGACAAACATCGTACTCAAATACATGGCATAGTGCATAATACAGGAGGCGGTCAAACCAAATGCATGAAGTATATACAAGGTGATGTGCGAGTTATAAAAGATAATTTATTTGCTCCTCCAGAAATATTTAATTTAATACAAGCTGCATCGAAAGTAGATGATAGAGAAATGTACCAAGTATTTAATATGGGTACTCGTTTAGAAATATATACACCCGCTGCGAATGCACAAGCGATGATTGATATAGCAAGTTCTTATCAAGTGGAGGCTCAAATTGTGGGTAGAATCGAGTCGTCTGCGCAAAAAGAGTTACTTGTGAAAACGCACAGAGAAAGTTTACATTTTTAGTTGTGTTGGATTCTATAAATTGTCCATTCTGTGTCCGCCTTTAAAAATTTTACCCGATATGACTAGTTTGAAAAATTCGTTGAAATCGCGAGAAATTTGCAAGTGATACAAGGGAAAAATAAAAAGTAAGCAAGCGATAAAAGTTTTGAAAGCAATATTCGCTAATGCGTTTGCGAACATATGATTGTTAATGAAAGATATATATGGAATGAAGTACAAAGTGGCAATTGTAATTAGCGCAATGGTAAGTAACTTCAATTGATTGAAAGAAAAAGAGTGCATTTGAAGACTTTTGTAGATAAATATGGACTTCATGAGATTAAAAATGACTACCACAGCAGCTAATGAAATAGCAGAGCCAATTGCACCAAATCTGGGAATCAACATAGCATTTAAGACAATATTTAAAAGGCAAGCGATACCTGCAAACCATATCATAGGTTTGTAATGATTGGAAGTATAAATAATTTCAGTATTTAATCCGAATGACATGTCAATTAAACGAGCAAAAGCAACAATATATAAGACATAAATACCCTTGCTGTATTCGAGGGGCAATAGCTTAAAGAAGTTAACACCATTTACCATAATGATCGTAAATAAAAACGTCCCGATAATAAATAGATTGATGCTAATGGATTTATTGAGCTCTCTAACTTTTACTATATCTTGGTTCGCAAAAGATTCTCGCATAAGTGGAATCGATATACCCGCAATAGCACGATAAGGAATTAATATCATTTGCGCTACTACCAATGGGCGTAAATAAATGGCTAATTCTGCCAAGCCTAAGTAGGATGGTATCATAATACCATCTATCATATTTTGCACAACAAGGAAGATGACAATAAGAAACATACTCGCACCGTAAGCCAATTCGGATTTCAGTAAAGGATTTTGTTTGAGGTAAAGTTTGGGTGAGCGAACCGATAGGCGTAGAATTTTTATTGCATAAAATGCGAGCACTAGAAATGCAACTAAATAGGTGATGCCAATGCTGTTCACAAAATTGGCTTCAGAAATAAACTCGTATGCAAAAAGATATACAACAACAATTAGCAAGACACGCAGAAGAATTTCGCGGACGAAGGTGGGCGCTGTAATGCGGTGTTTGATCATAGAGAATCCCTCTAAGTATTGCAAAAAAACTTGGCAGATAAGAATTGGGAAAATAATATAATAGTAAGGCAAGAATAAAGAAGAGCGCGTTTGGTAGAAATGCACAATAGGGGATTTGAAAACTAATAATGATATTAATAGTACAAATGTTGCTATTAAAATGGTGATTATGCTAAATCCGTTAAAACTAGCCAAGTGTTTATGGTTTTCTTTCCAAGTTGAGAAAAAACGTATTAGAATATGCGTTAAACCAAGAGTTGGGAGGCAAGCGAGTATCAAAGTGAGGTACTGAATGAGTCCGATTAGCCCTAAATATTCGGCTGAAATAAGATGTGGAAAAATAAAATTAAAGAAGACGACACCCAAAAAAGCGCCAATATAGTTGACTACACTAGATTTCAGACTTTGACGCTTTAGGATGCCCATGGGAGGAAAAGTGCCAAATGTAAAAAAATATTACTAGTATTACGTTTAAGTATTTAAGATATCAGAATAACCACATTAAATGAAATTTGAAGCAACCTCACTGGAAAAAGTTTTTGTGATAACCTTAGATAAATTTAAAGATGAGAGAGGTTGGTTTAACAGAATGTTTTGCAGTAGAGAATTTGAAGATAGAGGAATACATTTTGATGTTACACAAATAAATCAATCTTTTACTGCATTAGCAGGAACTTTCAGAGGAGTTCATTATCAGTATGGTCCTTTTGCAGAGTATAAATTAGTTCGTTGCTTAAAAGGTTCCGTGCTCGATTTTGCAGTAGATTTAAGGAAAGAATCAAAAACATTATTCAAACACTTTTCGGTTGAACTGTCGGATTCAAACAACAAAATGCTTTTATTACCTCCTTGCGTTGGACATGCTTTTCAAAGTTTAGAAAATAATTCTGAATTAATTTATTTACATTCGTCTTTCTATAATAAAGAATATGAGGGAGGTGTTAAATATAATGACCCTCTTATTTGTTTGAATTTGCCTAAGAAAATTACACAGATTTCAGAAAGGGATTCAAATCATTCTTTGTTGGAGAAAAATTTTATTGGATTATAAAGTATGAAATGCAGATTTTGTGGTAACGATAAATTAAGTGAGTTTATTGATTTAGTAAATTCACCGGCTTCTAATTCTTATTTGTCAAAAGAACAATTAAACGAGCCAGAGACGTATTATCCACTTAAGGTCTTTGTTTGTGAAAATTGTTTTTTAGTGCAAGTCGATGAGTATAAATCATTCGACACAATTTTTGACAATAACTACGCTTATTTTTCTTCCTACTCAACAAGTTGGCTAAATCACTGCAAGAATTATGTAAGAAGAATGATTGAGCGATTTAACCTAAATCAAAAATCGCAAGTTGTTGAGATTGCCTCTAATGATGGTTATTTACTTCAATATTTTTTGCCCCATCATATACCCGTATTAGGTATTGAGCCCACAAAAAATACGGCAGAAGTTGCCATTTTAAAAGGCATACCGTGCATAACGGAATTTTTTGGCGTGAAGCTAGCACAAGAACTTTCTGAAAAAGGACGGCATGCTGATTTGTTGATTGGCAATAATGTTTTAGCTCATGTGCCAGACATTAACGATTTTGTAAAAGGTTTAAAAATACTTTTAAATCCAGAAGGAATTATTACAATGGAAATGCCGAGTTTGGTTGAGTTAGTTGAAAACAACCAGTTTGATACGATTTATCATGAGCATTTTTCATATTTATCGTTAACCTCAACAAAAACAATTTTTGAGGCCTGTGGGCTCACCATTTTTGATGTTGAAAATTTACCAACACATGGCGGCTCATTGCGGATATATGCAAAGCAAAATATTTCAAAAAGAAAAATTGAAACTTCGGTAAACGAATTTTTAGATATTGAAAAAAAGAAGGGTGTTAATACAATTGCCTACTATCAAGAATTTCAGCAAAAAGCCGAAAAAGTAAAATACGATTTGGTAGATTTTCTTATTCAGCAAAAGCTGAAAGGGAAAACCGTTGCTGCTTATGGAGCTGCGGCAAAAGGAAATACCTTATTAAATTATTGCGGCGTAAAAAATGATTTAATTGCATTTGTTTGTGATGCCAATCCGCATAAGCAAAATAAATTCTTGCCCGCAAGTCATATCCCCATCTTCTCAGAAGAGAAAATAAAAGAATCAAAGCCAGATTTTATCTTAATACTTCCTTGGAATTTAAAAACTGAAATAATTGGGCAATTAGATTACATCAAAGAATGGGATGGACAATTTGTAGTGCCGATACCGCATTTGGAAATTATATAAAATCATGAAAGTTTTAGTAACTGGGGCAACTGGTTTTATAGGAAATTATGTTATAAAAGAATTGCTACGAAGAAATATTGAAGTAATTGCGACTTCTACATCTATCGAAAAAGCAAAGGAGAAATCCTGGTATGATAAAGTTACATATGTAGAACATAATCTTAAATACGACGTAAGTGGTCTCTTTCAAAAATTCCATTCACCTTCAATATTGATTCATTTAGCTTGGTCTGGACTTCCAAATTACAAGCAATTATTCCATATTGAAGAAGAATTGATGATTCAGTATTTTTTTATTAAGCAGTTAATAAAAGACGGATTGCAAAATGTAAATATTACCGGTACTTGTTTTGAATATGGAATGCAAGAAGGTTGCTTAAACGAAGAAATTAATTTTTCCAATCCTTCTAATAATTATGCAATTGCAAAGGATACGCTACGAAAATTTTTAACCCAATTAAACCAAACATGTCCGTTTTCATTAAAATGGTTGCGACTGTTTTATATGTTTGGTTTAGGTCAAAATGAAAATTCAATTTTACAACAACTGCAGAGAGCATTAGACAATAAGGAAATAACATTTAATATGAGTGGAGGCGAACAACTGAGAGATTATTTGTCTGTGGAAACAGTAGCGAATTATTTAGTGGAGAGTTCTTTACAAACGGAAGTTGACGGAATTATTAACTTGTGTAGCAATAATCCAATTAAAATAATTGAATTAGTAAGTCAATATTTATTGAATACAAAACAAACAATTACTTTAAATTTGGGTTTTTACAATTATCCTGATTATGAACCTTTTGCTTTTTGGGGAGATAATACAAAATTAATATCTATACTATCAAAGAATGAATCCAATAGAACAATTTAAGAATGAATGTGAAGAGCGAATTTCCTCTTACGAAAATAATGAAAAGCTTAAAAATGCTGCTCATGCATTCAATGTAGCATCGAATAGAGAACTTTATTCGTATAATTTTACATGGATGGGGAGACCTATTATTCAGTATCCACAAGATATGATAGCTATGCAGGAGTTGTTATGGAAAATACAACCTGACCTTTTAATTGAAACTGGAATTGCTCACGGAGGCTCTTTGATCTATTATGCTTCCATCATGGAATTAATAGGGAAGGGACATGTGTTAGGCATTGATATTGATATCAGAGAACATAATAAGAATGAAATTGAAGCTCATCCAATGTATAAACGGATTTCAATGATACAAGGTTCTGCCATCGATTTGAATATTATTGAAGAAGTAAGAACCCACATCAAACCAGGCATGACAGTTATGGTGAGTTTGGATAGCAACCATACGCATGAACATGTTTTAGAAGAGTTAAAATTATATTCCCCATTTGTTACAAAAGATAGTTATTGTGTGGTATTTGATACCATTGTTGAAGATATGCCACAAGCTATGTATGATAGACCTTGGGATAAAGGCAATAATCCTAAGACGGCCGTATGGGAATTTTTGAAAACAAATACCGATTTTGAAATCGATAAGCAAATTGATAATAAGCTTTTGATAAGTGTAGCACCGCAAGGGTATTTGAAAAAAATTAGATAAGATGGATTTAAAGCCATTGGTTTCTGTTGGTTTACCTACTTATAATAGACCAGAAGGGTTAGAAAAAACTATCAAATATTTAATCTCACAAGATTATCAAAATCTTGAAATATTAATATCTGACAACTGTTCTACAAACAATAATGTAAAGAAAGTACTTGAAAAATATTCTTCTCTAGATAAGAGAATTGTTTTTTTTATTCAAAAAGAAAATATTGAAATTGAACCAAATTTTAATTTTGTGTTTCACAAAGCTGCAGGAAAATATTTTATGTGGCTCGCTGATGATGATGAGTTTGAAAGTAATTACATTTCGAAATGCGTAAGTTTCTTAGAAACAAATTTAGATTACAAATTATGTTCTGGAATTCCAACCTATTATAAGAACGGTAATTATATTTTTAAGGAGAAGCCAATTCAACTAAGCAGCAATATAGCAGTATTTCGTATTTTTAAGTACTTTGCTAAAGTATATAAAAATGGTGTTTTTTATGGTGTTTATCGCAATGACATGAATTTTAAGAGCCCTATTCAAAAACATATTGGAGGTGATTGGACTCATATTGCTAGAGTTGCATTGCTCGGAAAAATAAATGTATTAGAGGATGTTAAATGTATCAGGTCAGATGATGGAGGGAGTTCATCAAGAAGTAAAATTACTTCTCGATGGAATTTCAAAGGTTTACAACGGGTCTTTCTTGAACCTTATATTTCTTATTCAGTTGCAAAATATCTATTTAATGAAAAGATAGTGAAGGATAAATATCCCATTCTTGCAAGAACAACTATTCAAATTTTTATTTTTACCCTGTTGAATTTAAAATTTCTTCTTAACTCCATTAATAAAAGAGTATTTAAAACTTTAAAGTAAGTTGCCATGAGCATCAATAAATTCTGCTGAAATCTCATGTTGTGAAACTTCATTTATAATTTCTTTTATGTAGTTTGTATTCATGACAATTACTAAACATTTATAAACACTAAGTGAATTTAATACTTCTGGACTATTAATATAATGAGCTGTTACAGGGGAATATTTATGTTGTTTCTCTTTGTTAATATCAACACAATAGTCAATATATAATTTATTACTATCAATATTGTTAGTAAAAATTACGCCCTTAGTAGCCATCCCCCAAACAATAATTTTATACTTCTCATTCTTATATTCCTTAATAAATTGCAAAATTCTTTCTTGTGAGGATTGGATAGAAGTGATGAAATTCATAATTTTTGATTTATCAACTTCTAAAAACTTCTGATCCAAAATGCCTAAACCACGAGGATTAAACAACCCTTCTACCCAAAGATATTGTTCGCCAAAACTTTTCGTTATTCGTGTCAATATTGACCACGAATTAGTAAACATTTCTTGTATTGATTTTTCTGAAAAGTAATTACAGTGTTCATAACAGATGTCCCAAAATGTTTGATTCTCAACTATCCATTCAAAGTCTGGTACTTCAATAAAAACTGGAACATTGTCAAATTCCTTAATTGGTTCCCGAATAGCATCCAGAAATTTTCTAGGAAACTCAATATGCTCAAAAACATGCCTTGACAATATTAAATTTGGTTTAGAGGTAACATGTTTAGCATCAAAAAATTCTTTAAAAAATGTAAGATTCGATTTAGGATTCAAATCCCCTTCGTAACTCGGGTCTATTCCTATTCCTTTTATAGACGGATAAAGTTCGCATAGCATGTTTAAAAAAGTTCCTTTACCACAGCCAATATCATACACCACCCCATTTTCCAAATCATATTTTTTATATAAATAATGACAAATAGTTTTGTAGTATTCTATAAATAGTTTTGAAGGGACCGAATTATCATACGTTTCATCATAAACAATAATGCTGTCATCAAAATCACCGTTAAAAGTGAAGTTGCAATTTTGGCAATGAGTTAAGTTAACTATTCCTAGCCCACTTTTTTTAGCCTCACTTTCACTTTTATAAACCTTGTTCTGTAAAATAGGCACACTGTTATTTAATAAGCTTTCAATTGCATTCTCATTACAAATTGGGCATTTACTCTTCATGAAGTCATTTTTTATGGCAAATGTATATATTTGACTAACTTTTGAAGAAATAAATATTTCATCCAAGCATAGTTTTATGATTAAGCACTACCTCTTATTATTACTCGCGTTTAATTGCCTAAGTATTGTTCAAGCTCAAGTCAAACTTTCACAGGGCTTAGTAATGTATTTGCCATTTAATGGCAACACCTTTGATGCGAGTGGAAATGGGAATAATGCAAAAAACTTTGGAGCAACATTAACTTCTGACGAATTTGGAAATCCGAATAGTGCTTACTTATTTTTATGGAACTAGCAGCTTTATGCAAATTACAAATAATTCTTCTTTACAGCCTGAAGGTATTCGATGCAATATTACAGATAATGGACCGGGTTTTCCTCTTGAAGCTATTGAGAAGGATTATAAATCGAAAGGAATTAATTTAATAAAAAGCAAAATCGGTATTGTTGAGAGCCTTACACATCAATCAATTAAATTTGAATACCACAATCTATATTCCAACTTAAATAAAATTATTGAATCAGAAACTATTTTTACATTTCCATTTATTACTTTTAACTATGACAATGAAAGCAGTAATCATTGATGATGATCAAATAAACATTAGTTTACTCTGTGGCCTACTTAACACCTACTGTCAAAACGTGAATGTTGTAGCTACCGCCACGAATATTGAAGATGGTATAAAGGTTATTTTTGAAAATAGTCCTGATGTACTTTTTTTGGATGTAGAGATACATGATCGAACTGGATTCGACTTACTCAATGTAGTAGAAAATGAAAGTATGCATGTAGTGCTTATTACCGCGTATGATAAATATGCTGTTAAAGCAATCAAGCATGAAGTAGCTGATTATTTATTAAAACCAGTTAAAATTGAAGAACTTATTCAATCAGTGAAGAAAGTTCAACATAAAATTGAAGTGAAGAAAGAGAAAATACTTGAGCAGCAAACCCACAAATTGGATTGTTTAGCGATTCACAATAAAAGCTCGATTGATTTCATCCCTTTCAACGAAATAGTTCATCTTACAGCAAATGGAGGTTACACGGAAGTTTATACGATTGATAAAAAAACTATAACTTCTCGCTCATTAAAGGAAATTGAAGGGTATTTGCCAGCAACCATATTTATACGTGTACACCATAGCCATATCATAAATAGGCACAAAATTGTGAAGCTTCTGAAAGTCAAACATGGAAGCCTTATCATGTTAAATAAAATTGAAGTGCCAATTTCAGAATCGAAGAAAAAGGATATAGGGGAATTGCTAGGGTATAATTAATTTTTTAGTATCAATACAAATTAAGTTTATATAATAAGATGCTGTTGCAAGACCATCAAAATTTGAAATAGGGATCCCATAAAATCTGCGTTAATCTATTACATTTGTCTAATCGGTATTATGGCTATTTGATGTGTTATTCACGCAACCATTTTTCGTGTCTTCTAAGCATCCAATAAATCAATTTATTTATCCGCTCGATATCCCCGTTTCTATAATTGGAAATTTCGGCGAATGCCGACCTAATCATTTTCATTCAGGCATTGATATGAGAACGGAAGCAAAAGAAAATGCAAAAGTTCACGCCATAGCTGATGGATATGTGTCCCGAATTAAAATTGATAAAAGTGGTTTCGGAAATGCAATTTTTATTACGCACCCCAATGGCTACACCTCGTTGTATGCGCATTTAAATAAATTTTTCCCTACTCTTCAAAAATTTGTTTTAGTTAAACAATATGATGTAAAATCGTAGGAAATAGATGTGCGGTTATTTCCATGGCAATTTCCAGTTAAACAAAAAGAGTTTGTTGCTTGGAGTGGGAATACAGGACACTCCGCAGGACCTCATCTTCACCTCGAAATAAGAGATACAAAAACTGAAAGCCCAATGAACGGCTTGCTATTTTTCAATCAGATTCCTGAGACTGAAAAACCTATTTTAAAACAACTCGCTTTGTATAACGGTACGACTAGTATATATGAACAAAGCCCTAAACTGATTCCTATCACGCAACAGGGTATTCATTTCGATTTAGCAAGTCCAATGCTGGAAGTATCGAGCGATAAAGTATTTTTTGGTTTGCAAGCGGCAGATATAATGCAAGTATCAAGAGGCATATTGGGTGTTTATGAAATACGATTATATGTAAATGATAAGCCTCATTTCGCCTAGCAATTAGATAGTATCAATTACAACATTACACGATACATGAATGCACAAGCTGATTATAAAACAGTAAAGCAAAATGGACCTTGGATACAATTAATACACAATTTTCCGAATGATAAATTGCCTATATACAAGTCTAAATCTATATCGAATGGCATAGTGAATCTAGTTGAAGGGCTACCCCAAAAAATTCGTATTGAAGCACTTGATAGCAAAGGGAATATGTCAAGCCTAGAATTCTATGTAAAGAAGAATTTAGAAGGCGAAGCTACGAAAGTCATCAGTGAGAAAATAAAAGCCGGCAAAGCAGAAATTTATAAATCAGCAAACATCGCTTTGCACATTCCTCGCGAAGCGTTGTATGATGATATTCATATTCAAACCCAAAGCATTGCATCCGAAAAAAGTTTCTTATAAATATCAATTGCATCACTCTTATGTGCCACTGCGGGTGCCTGTTGGTGTAATGCTTACACCAAAAATACCTATACCAGATCGATTCCAATGTAAAGTAGCACTAAAGCTAGGTTCTGAGAACAAGCAGCATCAGGGAGGGGGACAAGCTGCTTGGGTAAAAGACAATAGGATATTCGCTATGATGAAAAATTGCAGCACTTATCAAATCGTAATCGATACCATACCGCCAAAAGTAATATCGGACATCAAGAACAATGATAATGTCAAAGTAAGAAAAAAAATTATTTTTGATGTTTCTGAGGAGACAACCCATATTGCAAGTTTGAATGCTTTTATAGGAAAGCAAAGGCTGCGATTGGTACAAAAACATAATACTTACACTTATGAAATGGATGAACATTTCCCTAAGGGTAAGCAAATTTTAACTTTATTCGTTTCTGATGAAAACCACAATGTAAGAAAACAACAATACACACTTATTAATTAAAATGATAACATTACAACAAGGCGATAAGGCGCCAGCTATAAGTCTTAAAAATCAAACTGGAGATAAAGTGAGTCTCTCTCAATATAAAGGTAAAAAAATAGCCTTATTTTTCTATCCTAAAGACGATACACCAACTTGCACAAACGAGGCTTGTAATTTGCGAGATAATGTTGCTTTGCTTCGTAAACACAATATTGAGGTGATTGGTATAAGTCCCGATGATGAAGCCTCTCATTTAAAATTTAGCAGTAAACAAAAATTGCCTTACTCAATTTTGTCTGATACTGCCTTGAAAGCTTGCAACGATTATGGTGTTTGGGGTGAAAAAAGCATGTATGGCAATAAATATATGGGTGTAATTCGTACCACTTTTTTAATTGATGAAAAAGGCAAAATCGCGCATATTATTGAAAAAGTGAAATCAAGCGAACATAGCAATCAAATTATAAAGCTATGGAAAGATAGTATTTAATGTAATTTTGAGTCGGTCTGAATCATGATTCAAGTAACTATTAAGGAAAATGCCTGGTTGGCACGATGGGCTGCACATCGACTACGTGCATACTCTTGTGCTATTGTATTTGGTAAAACCATTTGCTTGCATAATGTAAGCCGTGATCAATTTTTGGAAGACGAATCGTATGTTTTTCACGAAGTGACGCATGTAAAACAATGGCTGAAGCATGGGTACTTCATTTTTCCGATAAAATATGTATACTATTCATTTAAGTATGGATATTATAATAATCCTTTTGAAAAAGAAGCGCGTGAGATGGAAAGTCAGGAAAAGATCATGGCAAATGTGAAAATTTTATAAAATTAGATGGTCGTATTGAAAAAATCCTATTTTTACAATTACATGGTACAACATATTACCGAAGGCATTTGCATCACGGTAGAAATTTTTTACAGTCATGAAAAGTCAAATCCATATTTGAACGATTATTTTTTTGTGTATCGTGTTTCTATCGACAACAATGCTAATTTCCCAGTAAAATTATTACGAAGGCACTGGCATATATTCGATAGCAATGGCACTTACCGTGAGGTAGAAGGTGAAGGTGTTGTAGGGTTGCAACCTGTATTAGAAGCTGGGGAATCCCATCAATATGTTTCAGGGGTTAATTTACGCACCGATTTAGGCAGAATGATAGGTCATTATCAAATGGAAAATCTGATGAATAAAAAATTAATTCGCGTAAATATTCCAGAGTTTGATTTAATCGCACCTTTCAAGTTGAATTAACATCTCATGATTCACTTGCTCTTATATCAAGTACTTTAAGTTGCAATGAAGTTCGACCATTAAAGAGATTCTCTTCAATATGAAATAAGATATCAAAAGGATTGCCGCTTTTCACCAAATCAAATTTATCTACTAGCCCAAATCCTATACCGTTTATCGTTTTACTGCCTGGTTGAAATATGACGAAGCGAATATGCTTTTCTTTGACAATACTGGATAAACTTTGATAATCCATTACTTTTTTTGCCTTGAAAATGGGTCTCATATTTTCAGGTCCATGAGGTGCAAATTGTTTTAAGATGTTCATATAAGAATCTGTCAAATCCTTTAAATCTAGTTCAGTATCAATATCAATACTTGGTTGTAACATATCACTTGGAATAGTTTGTTTTACTACTTCATTGAAATGTTTTGTGAATGGCAGTAAATTTTCTTCGCGCATCGTTAATCCAGCAGCGTAATAATGCCCGCCATAGTTTTCTAAATAATCGGAGCACTGATTTAAGCCTTCAAACATATTAAACCCCTTGATGGATCTTGCAGAACCGGTTATTTTCCCGTTCGATAATGTTAGCACAATCGTAGGACAATATCTATAATCAATTAATCGCGATGCAACAATACCCACCACACCTTTGTGCCAATGCGATTGGTAAACAACTGTTGCATGATCGATTTGATTCGTTTCATGAAATGCTAGTTGGTCAATCGCTTCGGCAGTGGTACTTTTATCAATATCGCGTCTGTCATTATTGTCTTCTTGAAGTTGCGCAGCAAGCGAGATTGCTTCAGCATCATTATCAGCTATAAATAATTCGACTGCCTTTCTAGCATCATCCATTCTACCTGCCGCATTTACTCGTGGGGCAATAATAAATACCAAGTCACTGATTGTAAATTCTTTATTCATGTCACTTATTTGCTTTAAAGCACTAAGCGGTATAGATGGATTTGAATTTGCCTTTTGTAAGCCTAGTACACATAAAGTTCTATTTTCGTCAGTAATCGGTACAATATCTGCTGCAATGGCAGTCGCAACCAAATCTAAATAATCATCCACATGATTTTCGTTTACCTGAAATTTTTTTGCATAAGCAGAAATCAGTTTATAAGCAATACCACAGCCACATAATTCTTTATAAGGGTAATTGCAGTCTGCTTGTTTAGGATTAAGTATTGCAATGGCTTCGGGAATTTCATCGCCAGGTAAATGGTGGTCACATACAATAGTATCAATGCCATGATTTTTTGCTTTGCTAATCAAACTAGCCGATTTTATACCACAATCTAAAGTTATGATTAATTTAAATTCATGATCTATCGCGTACTGAATCCCTTTTTCAGAAACTCCATAACCTTCACTAAATCGATGTGGAATATAATATTCGATATATGGGTGTATTCGTTTAAAGAAGCTATAGGCTACAGCCACGGAAGTTGTTCCATCTACATCATAGTCGCCATAAATTAATATTTTTTCTTGCCGTGAAATTGCTTCTTGAATGCGATTGACAGCCAACATCATGCCTTTCATCAAAAAAGGGTCTACTAAATCACTTGATGATGTTCTAAAAAATTTTCGAGCTTGATCGTAGGTGACAATTCCTCTTGAAACTAAGAGCGCGCAAAGTGATTTATGAATGCGTAAATCTGCATGTAACTGATTTGCGTGCTGCAAATCTACTTCCTGTGAGAGCCATTTCTTTTGTAACATATACCTTTTCAAATGTATGAAATCTCACTAACAAGTTTAGTGTTAATTTTACAACCTTGAAGAAATCACTCCGAACGTTTCAATGCAACAAACCATAAAACGATTAACAAAGAAGAAATGAAGTGGAAATTTTGGAAATACTTCTCCCTTACTTATGCTTTGTGTATTCTATTTTTTACTTCTTCCTACACTTTTGTGTCAAGAATTCACCTTGTAAGGAATTGGTCCAAGGGGCGATGATAAAGCGCGTCGTATTCGTTTTGATAAATATGGTCGTATGAATATTACGGGGATACCATTCAATTATAACCTTACAGCAAATTCGAATCCGTTAGAATCTAAATATCAGTTTCAATGGAACGAGGATGAAAAGTTATGGAAACTGGTGAGTGTTGAGTAATTACAAAAATTAGGCAGAGAAAAGGAATTTTCTATAGAATATCATTCAATGCAATCTGTCCTAACAATTCATTCGTAAAAAATTAAGGCATTGGTATTTTTGGTAAACTACCTTTGCCGCCATGAACAGAACAGCCATTATTTTATTATCATTTTTCATGCTTTTAGGAATCGGGTTTTTAACCTATTATTATAAAGTTATGAAGGAGCATCCGCGGCGATTGCCTGTTTTAGGGGAGCCTGGACAAAAGGTAATGCCATTTTCATTCACCAACCAAGATGGTAAAATCGTTACGGAGCATGATATGGAAGGCAAAATTTATGTCGCAGAATTTTTCTTTTCAACCTGCGAAGGCATTTGCCCAACTATGAACGAAAATATGACGGCTGTATACCAAGCTTATCGTGGGCAAGAAGATTTTGCTATTTTATCACACACTGTAAAGCCCGAAGAAGACACCATTGAGCAGCTAAAGAGGTATTCATTAAAATATGAAGCGGATGGTAAGCAATGGATGTTTTTAACAGGGAATCAAGATAGTTTGTACCGAATGGCAATTTACAGCTACATCATACCTGTGGAAGAAAAATTAGATCCAAATGGTGTCCCCGCATTTATACATTCAGAAAATTTTATCTTAGTAGATAAAGAGAAAAAACTAAGAGGTGTTTACGATGGCACAAACAAAGAAGCTGTTGCTAAATTAATTAAAGATATCGCTGAGTTGAGAAAAGAATATTAGTAATTATTTTGCACCAAGAAAGTTTTTGATAATTTCTAAACCATCTTTTGTCATATAGCTTTCGGGGTGAAATTGTACACCATGTATATCGAATAGCTTGTGTTTTATACTCATAATAATCCCTTCTTTCGAATGAGAGGTGATCTCCAAGCAATCTGGCAAATGGTTTTCATCTACATACCATGAATGATATAAACCAACTTTGCATGGCATATCAATTCCTTTAAAAATAGAGTGCGATTTATTGGTTTTAATTGTTGTTTGATAACCATGAAGCGGATTAGAAAGTTGTGAGAGTTTGCCACCTAAGGCTTCTGCTATCGCTTGATGACCTAAACAAATTCCTAAAATCGAATGAGTGCTTGTAAGTGAACGAATAATGCTAATTATATTACCTGATTCACGAGGTGTTGCTGGTCCGGGTGAAATAATAATTTTATCGTAATGTGAAGCTTTGTGTGCATCTATTTCATCATTCTTTTTTATTTGAATTTCATTTATTTGTAAACAACGTAATTGTTCTACAATGTTGTAGGTAAATGAATCATAATTGTCAATCAACAATAACCGCAAAGCCTTAATTTTACACAAATAAAACATAATTTTTTGCATCAATTTCAAACTATTTTCAATCAAGTTAATTCTTATGCTGCAAAGCATGAACCTTTTTTGCTTTTGGTAGATTTTGATATTAATAAGCCTATTTTATTTACTTTGTCGGATCTTGCCGATGAGAATATTTTTATAGAATTTCCAACTTATTCCAATTGTAAAAAAAATAAGCCTTCAAATGAGGCTATAGATCTGCAAGCGCAAGCTGTATCCAAGGAGATTTATGCGAAGCAGTTTGATATTGTGCAGCAGAATTTGCAATATGGCAATTCCTTTCTTACTAATTTAACCTTACAAACTCCAGTCCAACTAGACGCAAGTCTGCAAAAAGTATTTGAGACCGCTCAAGCAAAATATAAAATATTGTTTAAAAATGAGTGGGTTTGTTTTTCGCCAGAAACATTTATACAAATTGTTCAAAATGAAATTTATACTTTTCCAATGAAAGGTACGATTGATGCTAATTTACCCAATGCGATAGAAAGATTGTTAGCAGATGAAAAAGAAAAGGCGGAACATTACACGATAGTTGATTTATTGCGAAACGACATAAGTTCAGTTGCAAGCCAAGTGAAGGTGGAGAAGTTTAGATATATTGATACTATTAAGACTGTACATGGAGAATTGGTACAAACCAGCTCGAAAATCAGCGGCAAATTGCCCAACAATTTTCGAGAAAATTTAGCAGAAACTATCTTCAAGTTATTACCCGCAGGTTCGATTAGTGGCGCGCCTAAAAAAAAGACTGTTTCAATAATTCATGAGGCTGAAGATTATGAACGTGGATATTATACGGGTGTAGCATTTTTATTTGATGGCCATAATATAGATAGTTGTGTACTCATTCGATTTATTGAAAAAGTAAACGATGGTTTTGTTTACAAAAGTGGCGGAGGCATTACAATTAATAGTCAATGTGAAGATGAATATAACGAACTGATTCAAAAAATATATGTCCCAGTCGCTTAGTGAGATATTCCCTTTATTCGAGAGCATAAAGGCTTTACATGGTAAGCTTTATAACACTTATTGGCATGAAACTCGTATGCGCTATGCTTCACGCATGTTATGGGGTAAAGAAATGGCAGATATTGATTGGGATTCTATTGAACAGCTGATTCCAACGGATGGCTTATTTAAATTAAAATTATTTTACAACGAAACAGATTTTACAACAGAAATACAAGTCTATCAAAAGCGTCCTATCAATCAACTTATTATTGTAGAAGATGATGATATTAGATATCATTTGAAGTTTTCGCAACGTAATGTTTGGCTTGCTTATACAAATAACTTATTGCCCAATCAAGATATAATAGTTGAACAAAATGGCTATTTAACAGATAGCAGCTATGCTAATATTGCGCTTTGGAATGGTAATGAATGGCACACCCCAAAAACTCCAATTTTGCATGGAACTCAAAGGTCATTTTTATTGGCAAATAATGAATTAGTTGAAAAAAATATACGCATGAAAGATTTAGGAAATTATAAAAAGATAAGTCTTATCAATGCCATGCTTGATTTGGGTGAACTTGAAATAGGTGTCGAAAAAGTGGTACTTTCTTAATTTTTCATAAACAAAATAATAATATTTACCTTCATTTAGATGTTTTTGATTTAATTTGGTGGCTTAAATGTTAAAACAGGCTTAATTAAGATGACTTGGGTTGTCAAAAGTCGAAGCTTTTATTTTTAAAATTTTTATACCAAGCATGAAGAGAATTTTACTTGTCGTTATCGTAATACTAAGTTGGTCAACCTCATCGAATGCACAACTTTTCAAAATTCCAAGATGGGATTATTACTGGGATTTAAAAGCCCACGAAAAAGGTCAAATGCATTTCTTTTATGGTTATGGTCAACCACGATTGGATAAGAAATTGTTTGATTATCATCGCAATGAAGAAGCATTCAGGGTGGTGGGAGTAGGTCCATTTTGCTTTAAGTTTGAATATGGATTGAGTCGGAAATTAAGTGTGGCGCTCACAGCAAATTACTCACGCTACAAGTCAGATTGGCTTCGCCGCAAACCCGACCCTCTCTTTTTAGATACCTTGGCCTTTCGTTATGGCACTACATATAACGATTTAGTGCTTAACTTACGATTCAATTATCACTTGTTTGTATCCAGAGATTTAGATGTTTATTTAGGAGGAGGGGCTGGTTATAATTATACTTCACACTCCGATTTCACAAATTATGGCCCTGAGGATACTACATTTAATGCTAGATTTAAAGAGCCTTATATGATTTCGGGCGAAATGAGTTTAGGTGTTCGGTATTATTTCTTAACGCGTAATGCGATTTTTTTAGAAGTGGGCTATGGCAAGTCGATAGTGCAAGCTGGATTTGTATTCAAATTCCGCCACCGTAAACGAGAATAATTTCTTACATTTGCGCTATCAATTTAAGAGTATGAATTATACATTACTATCAATCTATGACATTGGTAACATTATAGGAGAATATGGTTGTTGGGCATATTGTCTAATCATGGCAGTAGCAATGGTCTATGTGATGCGAAAATATGTTAAATAGTAACCCCAAAAGCTGAACGCTAACATGAAGTCCGATATTGCCGCTTTGCGTGAGGAATATACTTTAGCTTCGTTACGAGAGTCAGACGTTGATTCTAATCCCATCATTTTATTCCAAGAATGGTTTCAAGAAGGCATAATTGCTGAAATTCAAGACTTAAATGCCATGACGCTTGCTACTGCAGATGCTTTTGGCAAACCACATGCACGCATGGTTTTGTTGAAAGATTTAGAAGAAAACCAATTCACATTTTTTACCAATTACAATAGCCATAAGGGTCAAGAGTTATTCGCTAATCCATTTGCGAGTTTACTATTTCATTGGAAAGAATTGCAACGTCAAATCCGCATTGAAGGCGAAGTGAGCAAAATTTCAGAGGAGGCCTCAACACAGTACTTTCATTCACGTCCCGTCGAAAGTCAATTGGGGGCATGGGCTTCTCATCAAAGTGAAATACTACATACAAGAGATGAACTGGAAAATAGAATGAAGAAATTGCAAGAACAATATCAAAATACTATAATTCCTAAACCGCCGCATTGGGGTGGTTATTCATTAAATCCGAATCGTATTGAGTTTTGGCAAGGACGCGCAAATCGCTTGCATGACAGATTAGTTTACATAAAAGGAAACAACGACACGTGGCAATTATCTCGGCTTAATCCTTAATATTTTTTAAAACTTATTATTCCATGCGCGCCCTTTTACTTATTTTTTATTGTCTAACTATTGGACATACTTCGCAGGCGCAAGATGATAGTTTGGATATAAAAATTGGGCAAATGATAATGGTGGGTATGCAAGGTAATTCAGTAACCAATAATTCATCCATCATGCACGATATACAGAAGGGCATTATTGGTGGCGTATTATTGTATGAGTATAACTTGAATCCAAATCAAACATCAAAAAACTTACTTGCTTTAAATAAGAAGCTGAAATCGGTAGCCAAAATACCTTTGTTCATTTCTATCGACCAAGAAGGGGGGCAGGTAAATCGATTGAAAACAAAATATGGTTTTCCACCTATACCATCAGCACAATCGGTTGGTAAGTTAGATTCTGACTCCAATACACTTAAAGTTGCTCAAACCATCGCATCTACTTTAGACAATTTATCTATCAATCTTAATTATGCACCTGTCTTGGATATTTTTCAAGCAAATAATCCAGTGCTGGGTAAAAGGCAACGTTGTTATTCTAGCAATGTTGAAGAAATTGCCCATCACGCCAGCCTTACCATAAAAGCTCATCATGATGAGCATATTCTTACTGTGGTTAAGCATTTTCCGGGTCATGGCAGTAGCAACAGTGACACACATTTAGGTATTGCGGATGTAAGTAAAACTTGGCATAAAAAAGAACTTGTACCTTACAAAATGTTGATTGATAAGAACATGGTGGATTGCATAATGACCGCACATATTGTGAATCGAAAATTAGATTCAAGTGGCCTGCCTGCGACATTATCGAAGCAAATCATTACGGGTATTTTACGCGAACAAATGGGCTATGAAGGTGTGGTCGTAAGTGATGATATGCAAATGCATGCTATTAGTAGCTATTATGGATTCGAAGAAAGTATTAAAAAATCAATCAACGCAGGAGTAGATATACTTATGTTCAGCAATAATATTAAAGGTGCTGATAATTATGCACCAAGTAATGTTCATGCCGTCATTAAGAAATTAGTATTAAATGGTGAAATACCCATGAGTCGCATAGAAGAAAGCTTTCATCGTATTATGTTGATGAAACAGCGATTGAAAAAGTAAAGATTAAACTTCTTATACCATTTTGACATTAATTTTATATTATACATTTCACTTGACGAAAATGGTGAATGCCTATGGATACAAATGTTTAGATTAAATGGAGGAACTAAATTTTAATCTATTACATTTGTCTAATCGGTATTATAAATCTCTCAGCGTCTTATCCTTTGAAGAAAAATTTGAATGATTATCCATGAAACTACTTTAATGTGGTAAATGAACACAGATAACATTAATATAGCACCTAATTTTTCAAAGCATGAATGATGAACACCATAGAGACTGAATGTACCAGAAACTTTGAAAAAAGCTTTGTTGTCAAAATAGCTTACTATTCCCTAGCCCAAATGTTCTTGTTAAATTCTTAGGATGACAAGTATTATAAAAGTGAGGAAGCACTCATGTAATTCATTGTGAAATTTATAGAACTCCTGAAACTAATACTTACTCATACCACTTATACTAGGACTCAAACCAATATCTTGGCCTTGGTCGTTGAAAACAGCATCAATAAAAGGTGAACTTTCGCTGCCACCATTTAAAAATGATTTCCATACCAATGAACCATTGCGAATATCTACACAATATAAGTAACGGTCAAAAGCAGTGAAGTAAACAAAGTTATCCAACACCAAAGGAGATGATTTAATTAAACTTCCAGCAGGGTATTTCCATTTCAATTTGCCTGTTACATGGTCAATCGCATACAAATTAAAATCATAACTACCTACTAATACCGTATTGGTAAGTTCATGAATCGTAGGTGATGAAAATACACGCTCAGATGTTTCATAGGTCCATCTTTTTGTACCAGTTGTGGTATCAATACAATGAACCATAAAGTCTTGGGAGCCTATTACACACATTCCACCATAAACTAGCGGTGAAGATTGAACCTTATCGCCAGTTGTATAACTCCATTTAGGATTTCCATTAGATTCATTTACAGCATAGACTTGCTTGTTGTCGGCACCGAAATATACCAAGCCGCCACTTACCCTTGGTGACGATGATATGATATCATTTGGATCAAGGAAGGCAATTGGGGTTGTTGTCCAAGCTTGCGTGCCGGAACTAGCATCTACCGCGTGTATGCTGCCGTCTTTCACACCAACATATACTTTGCCGTTCGCGATGGTTGGAGAGGTCGAACATTCATTCCCTGGATCATAGCTCCACATAACATTACCCAAAGTATCTACTTTAAGTAAGCGAGCATTCGCAATCATTATGCTATTTCCAAAAACAGCTAGCGAAGGTTGCACACTTACGTTTAATACCGTTCCCAAACTCATATCTTTCTCCAACCTTATCTTACCCGATATTGCATCAATGCCATATAAAAATCCATTCTTTGCAAGCAAGTAGATTGTTTGTTTTATAACTACTGGTACTCCTTCGTTAACGCCTTTTAATGGAACTTCCCAATTTTTAGCACCTGTTGCCGGGTCGAAGCTAATAAAATTGTAATTGTTTGTCGAAATATAAAGCGCTTGTTTGCGAACCTTTGGCAATGGCTCATCCGTACTAATGGTTTTTTTACATGATGGAAGTATCCATAATAAACTCAGCAAGCCCAACATTAAAATCCGCATATTCAATTTTTTTTATTCTCACAAATATAGCAAAAAATGCGAAGTGTCATTTTCATTTTTAAGAGAAATTAGAATTCATTGAAAAGACAATAACTGTTTGCAGCCGAGAATTTTCCTTTCACGCTCTCCCCCGATTTCGAATAACAAGCCGCTTGTTCCTTGCTTTATTTTTCTGCAAGGAAAGCACGTGTTTCATGGCAAGTATTGCTGCAATACATCAAGATTAAAAAAATATGTGATGCTATCTATTTAAAACTTTGCGTAGTTTATTCCGGAAGGAAGTTCTCCCAACACACAATTTAATCCATTCTTATGTGTGAAAGCTGTGTTAAACTAATTTTACGCTCTTATTTTAACTTACTTCCAAGCCTTGAATCATGTATTTTTGACGACTTTCTACATATTATGATAGATTTACTTGATAAGCAAAAGATACCCAAACATCTCGCCATTATAATGGATGGAAATGGCCGCTGGGCAAAAGAGAGAGGCAGAGATAGATTGTTTGGACATCAGCATGGTGTATTAAGTGTGCGCGATGTAGTGGAAGGATGTGCTGAAATAGGTATTGAATATCTTACACTTTATGCTTTTTCCACCGAAAACTGGAAAAGACCCGCTACAGAAGTAAACGGTCTCATGGAATTGTTAGCAGGTACTATCCGAAATGAAGTCGAAAGCCTCAATAAAAGTGGTGTACGTCTTCATGTAATCGGCGATATGAATTGTTTACCCGAAAATTGTGTGGATGAGCTTCAGGAGGCCATGAATTTGACGTCAAAAAATACCAAACTCAATCTTATTTTAGCATTAAGTTACAGTGCAAAATGGGAAATTGTAAATGCTGCTAAGGTAATTGCTGAAAAAGTAGCTAAACATGAATTATCTGTAGATAATATTAGTGAAGAAATTTTTAAAGCGCATTTAACAACCGCGCAATTTCCTGATCCTGAATTAATGATACGAACAAGTGGCGAACATCGGATTAGCAATTTTTTACTATTTCAATTGGCTTATGCCGAATTGTATTTTACCCATACACATTGGCCCGATTTTAGAAAAGAGAACTTGTTTGAAGCCATATTAAATTATCAAAACAGAGAACGCCGATTCGGAAAAATTAGCGAACAACTAAAAGAAGCATGAAATTAACCTGTCAACAAATAGCCATTTTATTTTTATTAATGGTAGGCGCACATGTTGCAGAAGCGCAGATTGGTATAAAATCCAAAAAGAGTGGCGGATCTAAATTTTTGAGCCCTGCAAACAACGAATATACCATAGGCGGCATCGATGTAAGTGGCTCAGAATATCTAGACGCTGAACTTCTTATTTCAATTTCAGGCTTATCACCCGGCGATAAAATAAAATTACCCAACGATCCAGCTATCTCCAAAGCCATTCAAAATCTTTGGAAGCAAAGTCTATTTTCTAATGTAGAAGTTAATGCATCTCGAATTGTAGGGGATAAAATATTTCTTGACATCCATATCACTGAACGTCCACGTTTGTCTAAGTTTAATTTTAAAGGTATTAAAGAAAACGAAGCCAAAGACTTAAAAGAAAAAATTGGGCTGGTAAAGTCCAAGGTAGTGACCGAAGCCATTAAGCAAAATGCAATTGTAATTATTCAGAAATTTTATATAGAAAAAGCATATACCAATGTAAAAGTGGATGTCGTTGAAAAAGTTGATACCGCTTTTATAAATACTGTAATTCTTACCTTCAATATAGATAAAGGCCAAAAAGTAAAAATTAATCAAGTCAACTTATTCGGTAATCAAAATGCGCCAACTGCAAAGTTGAAAAAATCGATGAAAGGCACTAAGGAAATGGCCCGTATTTCGCGTGTTGCCGCTGATCAAGAAAGTGTATTTGGTAAAAATGAGAATCAATTCAAAAATTATATGCAAGGACAAGGCTATTTCTCCTTGGTTAAGACCTTGCAATTACTTAATCCATATTTCAGATATGGAATTATTTCTGCTTCAAAATTTTCCAACAAAAAGTATCTCGAAGACAAACAATCGCTCATCCAATACTACAATTCGATCGGATATAGAGATGCGACTATCTTAAAAGACACTTTTTATAGAGCTTCAAATGGGCATACTAATGTAGATGTCTTAATTCAAGAAGGCAAGCGTTATGTATTTGGTGACATTGAATTTAAAGGTAATACCAAATACAACAATGATGAATTAACGAAACTAGTGGGAATTCAGAAAGGAGATACATACAATGAAGAATTATTGAATCGTCGACTGGGTAAAATCCCGACACAAGAAGGTGATGATATAGGTTCGCTTTATATGGATGATGGCTACTTGGCTTTCAATTGCGATATCAATGAAAAGTCCATCAATGAAGATACGATAAACTTTGAAGTGCGATTGATAGAAGGTGAACAATATACAGTTCGTAATGTCAACATAGTTGGAAATGATAAAACACATGAGCATGTAATTCGCCGTGAGTTAAGAACTTTGCCAGGTAACAAATTTAGCCGTTCGGATATAATTCGTTCACAACGTGAAATTTCTAACCTTGGCTTTTTTGATGCTGAGAAAATTGGGATACAACCACAACCGCATAACGATGGAACCGTTGATATTGATTATACCTTGGTTGAAAAATCGGCCGATCAATTAGAGTTGCAAGCCGGATTTGGTGGTGGTTTAGGTATTACTGGCACTTTAGGGGTTTCCTTCAATAATTTCTCACTCAAAAACATTTTAAATAGGCGTGAATGGGATCCGTTGCCAATGGGTGATGGACAAAAACTTTCTTTACGTGGACAAGCAAATGGTCGATGGTTTAACTCATTGAACTTTAGTTTTACAGAGCCTTGGTTAGGAGGGAAACGACCAACTTCACTCACGCTTACAACCTATCGTACTTATTTTGCAGGTAATCAATTTGGTAGTGTTACAGGACATATGACAACACTTGGTTTGGGAGCTTCTTTGAGCAAACGCTTACGTTGGCCTGATGATAATTTTGTACTTGCTTATGGCTTGAATTACCAACGTTACAACATCAATAATTATCGATTCTTTAGCGATTTTAACAATGGCCAAGCTAATAATTTAAGTTTAAAAATATCGTTAAGTCGTTATTCTATTGATCAACCATTGTATCCTCGAAGCGGTTCGAATATTTTGTTGAGCGGTCAGTTTACTTTGCCTTATTCATCGTTTACCAATAAAAATTATGCGGAGTTACCAACTTATGAAAAGTACAAATGGATTGAGTATCATAAGTATCGATTCACTGCCGAATGGTATCAACGTATCAAAGGCAATATGATTTTGAAATTAGCGACTAAACATGGTTATTTGGCATATTACAATAAAAATGTACAATCTCCCTTCGAACGCTTTCAGGTGGGCGGTGATGGTTTAAATGGATTCACAATATTTGGTCGAGATATTATCGCGCATCGTGGTTACGATATTTATACAGATCAAGAAAATGCCGCAACCATATTTAATAAATATACTGCTGAATTACGCTATCCGTTTTCACTCAATCCTTCATCTACCATTTTTGGCTTAGCTTTTTTTGAGGCAGCAAACGCTTGGAACGGTTTCGAAAATTTTAATCCTTTCATCCTTAATCGTTCAGCAGGATTGGGTATTCGTGTATTTTTACCTATGTTCGGTTTATTAGGTCTTGATTATGGTGTTCGTTTCGATGGACCTAATGGCCAATTGCCAATTGGTAATGGGACTAAATTTGGTCAAGCTACTAAGTTCACCTTCATGCTAGGATTCGAACCTGAATAGAATTTATTTAAGAATAAAAAAAAGTTAAAACAAATATCTTTGCTAACTTTCAACTTCATAACAAGTCTATACATTAATAAAAATTTAGAATAATGAAAAAATTAGTTTTTATAGCTATCATATGTTTAGCTACCACAGGCGCTCAAGCGCAACGTAATTGTGTAATCGACTCAAAGTACATTTTAGAAAACTTACCTGAGTATAAACAAGCACAAACAAAATTGGATGAAATATCGGCAACTTGGCAAAAGGAGATTGATGCCAAATTGCAAGAGGTAGATCGCATGTACAAATCATATCAAGCAGAGCAAGTTATGCTAAGCGACGAAATGAAAAAGAGCCGTGAAAATGAAATTATTAAAAAAGAAAAGGAAGCCAAGGAGTTACAAAAGAAAAAATTTGGTTTTGAAGGCGAATTATTCAAAAAGCGTCAAGAGTTGGTAAAGCCGGTACAAGACAAAGTGTATAACGCGGTGCAAAAATTGGCAAGTTCCAAGGGTTATGAAATTATTTACGATAAGTCAGCCGATCTAACTATATTCTACTCAGATTCTAAATTAGACAAGAGTGACGATGTTTTGCGCGATTTAGGCGTAACCTCGCCAACTAAAAAATAGTAAGCAATTTAATAAAAGTGGGTACTAAGTTTGCCCTATATTTGCTGACGCTTTTAAATAAAAAAATAAATTAATTACAGACAAAATGAAAAAAAAAATTGTAGTAGTTTTATGTATCCTCGCTAGCACATTTGCAAATGCACAGCAGAAAATTGGTTACGTTAACTCTGAAGAATTAATCTTCTCTATGCCGGAAACTAAAAAAGCACAAACAGAAATTGAAGCTTATAAAAAAGTATTCCAAGACCAATTGGTTAAAATGCAAGCTGACCTAGAGTCAAAATACAAATCTTACGAAGAAGGCGTAAAATCAGGTACTTTGAAAGATGCGATGAAAGAGCTGAAAGAAAAAGAGATAACAGATTTGCAAAATAATATGCAAACAACTCAACAAAGCGCTGAAGAGAAAATTGGCAAGAAACAACAAGAAGTTTTAAAGCCGATTCAAGAAAAAGCCGATAAAGCCATTCAAGATTTAGCGAAAGAAAAAGGTTACACTTATATATTTGATGCTAGTGCAGGCGGAATTTTATTCGCCACCCCAGAAAATAATATCATCAAAGATGTACAAACGAAATTAGGTATAAAGGAGACACCATCTCCAGCACCTAAGCCAGTTGCGCCACGTAAATAATGAAAGAATCATATAATAAAAAAGCCTCGTTAATCGAGGCTTTTTTATTATATGATATGTTTTATGGTATGAAAATTATTACCTGTTTAGCGTGTAGTGAACTCGAATAGAAATCTTATACATCTGAAGCAGATCCTACTGTACGAGTAGGTAGCTCAGGCGGATACAGCTTGTTTTCCAATTTATGTTTAACTGATTTGAACGCTTCGATAGTTTCATCAATATCTTGTGCTGTATGTACAGATGTCGGAATTAATCGTAGGATGATATGTCCTTTAGGTATTACAGGATAAACAACAATTGAGCAGAAAATATTGAAATTTTCGCGCAAGTCGATAATAAGATGAGCGGCTTCCGCAACACCACCATGCATATAGACCGGGGTTACAGGAGAATTTGTTTTGCCAATGTCAAATCCGTTTTCAGTTAGTTTGCTTTGTAAGTTGCGAACATTTTCCCATAATTTTTCTTTCAATTCTGGTTTGCTACGCAACAATTCTAAACGTTTCAAATTGCCTACTACTAATGGCATTGGAAGTGATTTGGCAAAAATTTGAGAACGTAAGTTATAACGCAAGTAATTGATTAAATCTTTATCTGCTGCTACAAATGCACCAATACTCGCCATACTTTTAGCAAATGTTGAAAAGTAGACATCAATTTTATCTTGGCAATTTTGGGCTTCACCTACACCTGCTCCAGTTTCGCCCATAGTTCCAAAACCATGTGCATCATCTACCAATAACCTAAAGTCATATTTTGATTTGTAGTCGCAAATTTCTTTCAATAAACCTTGATCTCCAGCCATGCCAAAAACACCTTCAGTGATAACTAATATACCACCATCTGTACCTTCAGTCCATTTTGTAGCACGGTCCATTTGCTTTTCAAAATCTTCTAAGTCATTGTGTTTGAAAACAAAACGCTTACTAGTAATCATACGTAAACCATCCAAAATACAAGCATGGCTTTCAGCATCATATACAACAACATCATGTCTACTACATAGGGAATCAACAATAGAGGCCATTCCTTGATAGCCAAAATTTAATAAAAATGCGTCTTCCTTGCCAACAAAAGATGCCAACTCTTGTTCTAATTGCTCATGTAAAACAGAATTGCCACTCATAATACGAGCGCCCATAGGTAATGCCAAACCATAAGTTGAAGCCGCATCAGCGTCGGCCTTACGCACTTCAGGATGGTTCGCTAAGCCTAAATAGTTATTCAAACTCCAAATAACTCTTGTTTTCCCTTGAAATTTCATACGATTAGAAATTTCACCTTCTAAACGTGGAAAAGAGAAATAACCGTGCGCATTATCTTGATATTGACCTAAAGAACCTCTGTTTTTGTTAAATTTAGCAAATAAATCAGCCATGAGTTTGTATTAGTTTTAGAATAGAATTTTGATCTTCGAAGCGCAAAAATAAACATTTAATCATAGTATATTGCAGCATATGCTTCATTTTTGCAAATCAATTATAAATGTATGAGATATCTTCTTTTGATTTGTTTATTTATGCAACTAAGTGTTTTTGCACAACACAGAAATGAAAATCAGAAACGACCTAAGCTAGTTATTGGGTTGGTCGTTGATCAAATGCGGTATGATTTTTTATATCGCTATGCAAATCGGTATTCAAAAAAAGGCTTCAGTAAGTTGCTACGAGAAGGGCATAATTGCGAAAATGTGTTCATAAATTATTTACCTTCTTACACAGGACCTGGGCACGCGTGTATATATACAGGTAGCGTGCCTGCCTTACATGGCATATCCAGCAATGATTGGATTGATAGAATTACGGGAAGCTCAGTGTATTGTACCCAAGATGAAAAGGTGAGTAATGTGGGAGGTAGCTTGAAATCGGGCAGAATGAGCCCACGAAATATGTGGAGTTCAACCATCACAGATGAGTTGCGTTTAGCGACGAATTTTAAATCGAAAGTCATTGCTATTTCTGTAAAAGATAGAGCCTCTATTTTACCAGGTGGACATTTCGCGAATGCTTCGTATTGGATAGATGATAGTTTAGGACATTTCATGACAAGCACCTTCTATATGCCTGAATTGCCAAAATGGGTAAGCGAATTTAATGCTGCTGCTTATGCAAAAAAATACATGTCAAATGATTGGACGACAAAATATCCAATAAGTACTTACACACAAAGCACGCATGATGATAATGCATATGAAGGTAAATTTACTGGCGAGACTTCAACCGAATTTCCCCATAAGCTTTCACATTTGAAGTCTAGCGATATTAAAAAAACGCCATTCGGAAATTCAATTGTCCTTGATTTTGCAAAGCAAGCTATAGAAAAGGAGCAATTAGGCAATCGAGGTGAGACAGATTTTTTATGTTTAAGTTTTTCGTCACCCGATTATGTAGGACATATGTTTGGGCCTAATTCCATAGAAATAGAAGATACCTATCTGAGACTAGATGAAGAAATTGCTGATTTTTTGGCTTATCTCGATGATAATATTGGCGAGAATAATTATACACTTTTTTTAACCGCTGATCATGGTGTAGCACACAACCCTCAATTTTTAATCGATCATAAGATGCCAGCTGGTTTTATGTTTGCGAGTACTTTGAAAAATGAATTGAATAACTCACTTCAAAAGGAATTTAATTATCCGGGTTTGATTCGAGAAATAGGCGAGAATTTTATTTGGCTTAATGATGCTGGTGTGGACAGTTCAAAAGCAGAACGAAAAAAAATTGTAGAGTCAGTCATGAATATTTTAAGATACCACAATGAAGTTCATTTTGCTATGGATATGTCTCAGGTCCAGCAGAGTATAGTACCTCAAAGCATTCGTGAAATGGCAATAAATGGATTCGCAAAAAACAGAAGTGGAGATATTTTACTCATTTTAAAACCAGGATGGTTAGATGCATATTCTAAAACAGGAACAACCCATGGCACTTGGAACCCATATGATACGCATATACCTTTGGTTTGGTTTGGTAAAAATATTAATGCAGGAACAACAAGTGAGACTGTTTACATGACTGATATCGCAGCTACTTTGGCAAGTATGTTAGAAATACAAATGCCTAATGCTTGTATTGGAAAAGCGATACCAAAAGTTTACAATAAAGACCAAAGATAGTAATTAGGGCTTACAACAATTTAGCTTAGGTATATCAATTTTAATTTATGCAAAACGAAGTAGCCACATTGCTGACTGCAGAAAGCGTGCAATTGGGAAAATTACAGTTGATAGTAAAAAAATCTATTAAAGATCAGAATTTAGTTCTCGAGAATTTATTGAATCCACTTACAGAAATCTTAACTCAGGGTTAAAAATATCTGATAAAGTTGCATGATTTGGAGGTAGTTGTGCCTTTATTATTTCATTTTTTTGCATGCTTATAGTTTGAATAATTTTTCAATTCGATCGCGATTTCTGTTTATAAGTTTGAACCTTACCCTTAGGAAAAAGACAGAAGGCGCAGTGGAAATGATTACCTAATTAATTTAAAGGCTGAGTTAACAATGAGAGCGCTACATCAAAAGATAGATTTATTGCTTGAAGAGCAATTGAAAGAGTTAATTGGGGAGTCAAGCTAAGCAACTAGAAATATTGGAAGGAATAGTAGAAAAATTAAAGTAAAAGTTTAGAACAATTGTGCTATTCTAAATCTTTCTTTACTTTATCATGTTGTTTTGTTAATTTTTTTATGGCTTCATCCACAAGTGCCAATTGTTGTTCCGCATGTCTGATGCCTAATTCTTCTTTCTTCTTCATCATACTTTTGATGTATTTTTTTCTACCATCTTCATTTTTAGCAACTACTTTAAAAAAATCATTTTCATTTTTATACTTATTCGTGAAAAATTTTAAAATTGGTTGCTGCGAATTGATGTAGTTGACAGCAGCAATGTTTGCATCAGAGTATTCTTGTGAGTTTTTGAAATATTTCTCGCCATATTCTGTATATCTATCTGATGTATTTATTTTTTTACAACCTACTTTCTTTAAAGCGCTAAAGCTTTGTGCATTCGCTTTTATTAGTTCAAGTTTTTGAGTGTATTGCTTTTTTTGTTGTGCTTGCAAAGAAAGCATGCTGTCGTAAATGTCAAAGTATTCATTTTGTAAAGAATCCAATACCAAGCCCTTGTAATATTGCATATTCGATGTGTTCGCTAATGTACTATCTGATTTATTTTCTGTTCGTCCGCTTCTTGTTCTTGCTTCTTTAACCAACGCAGAGTCGCTCACTTTCATGTATGATTTCATAGATGAAAAAATTTCTTTTTGCAAAGCCTCATAAGCTTCTATATCCAGCTTAAACCGAATGAGATCTTCTTCTATGGCGATAATGCGAGCTTCTCGTCCTGCAATGGAGTCTAATTGCTTAAGCTCTACTGATTTTGAGGAGGCATTGCTTGGTAATTCTTGAACTTTATTTAGATTATTTTTATTGACATAATTGGCGTTTCTGCTAATCTTTTTTACTTCATTTCTTGCAGCACTCGCTTTCGATTTCGAAGCATTCATTTTATTTCTCAATGAAGCCATGTATTTGGTATTCATGGCTGTAAAATTCTTATAAAATTTTATTAAATCTGCTCCACGTTCAGTGTTCACACGTTGCAATTCGGCGCATTCTTCTTTTATTTGACGTTTTTTTTCGCCCAACAAATCTTTGGCGTCACTCACTTCACGCTTCGCATTGTTTAGAATGGAGGCAGCATCAGCGCGTGAAAAAGCCATTTTTAAATTTTCAATCCCTTTTTCTGTATTCGCTAAATGTTTAGATACTTTCATGCCATTGTAATTGGGATTAAATGCATATGTTCTGTCAGCACTTTCAATGATGAGTTCATTGTGATCGAGTTTGCTAATGGCTTCCAGCATTTTGCTATTCTGTAAAGGCTTGCTATATTTTTCATTAAATGCTATAATGTCTTTTTCTGTTCTCTCAAAAATTTGAATAGGCATAGCAGTATCAGTAAGTTGCCATACTGGATCAGCTGACAATCGAGTGAGTCGAAATTTTTCCGGATCAATCATGAACTCTTCCGGATTATAATTAAATTTAAATTTAAACTTGGTTGAATATAGTGGCTTTGTGTTATTGAGACTTTCTTTTACCTTGTGGCCTTTGCCGAGATTCATATCTATATCACCAGCTGCTCGAAAGCAATCGAGTAATTGCCATTGATTATCTATATAAACGGTATTCCAAACATGATTTGGCTCGTAATATCTTGCGCCTTCTGTATGCAATTCATTTTTTTCATAGCCTACAATTTCTTGTACTGGTATATCTACTGACAAACACATTTCTCGGAACAATTTTGCATAATCATTCGAATAGCCAACTTTATCAGTCAAGGTTTTTTTAGCAGTTCGAATTTTATACTCGGTTACTTGGTTAAAAATTTTTACATCCCATTTAATATTATGAGCTATCCAATGAAAAATATGGTAAGCTTTTTCTTTATCATTTGGTAATCCATCTGTAATATGGGCTGCCAATAGAGCTACATTAGTTTTTGCTTGACTAGGTGGTTTCGGAATATTTAATTCTTTAGGCATGGTTTGTGAATTCACAACCAAACTATGTAATAATATGCTAAGTAAGAATGAGGGTAGAAATCTATTCATAAGGCTAATATAGAAAATGTAATGGAATTGAATGCCGAATTGCTTAATTCAAATACATTTGCCACCCAATTAGTTATTTACATACATGAAAAGAACTGTTTTAATTACAGGAAGTACAAGTGGCATCGGAAAAGGCATCGCGATAGCATTCGCCAAACTGGGGCATAATATTATTTTTAATGGCTTAGAAAAGGATGGCGAAGAAATAGCGGCTTCAATAGCCCAGCAATACGGAATTGAGTATTTATTTTTTCCAGCTAATATGCTCGAACCAGCAGCAATTAGAGACATGGTGAAACAGGCGAATGCACATTTTGGAGGTATCGATATTCTTGTAAATAATGCTGGAATACAACATGTGTCGCCCGTTGAGGATTTTCCTGAAGAAAAATGGGACGCAATTCTTGGTATTAATCTTTCCGCTCCATTTCACTTAACCAAAGCAGTTTGGCCTGCTATGAAAGCTAATCAATTTGGTCGTATTATTAATATAGCCTCAGCGCATGGCTTAGTGGCTTCTGAGTTTAAAAGTGCATATGTTGCTTCTAAACATGGTATCAATGGTTTCACTAAAACAATCGCTTTAGAAGGTGCTCCATACAACATCACATGCAATTCAGTTTGCCCCGGTTATGTACATACTCCAATTATCGATAAACAAATTGATGATCAAATGAAAGCCAATCACATGAGTGCTGAAGAGGTAGTTCAAAAGGTGATGCTAGCAAAACAAGCCATTAAAGAATTTATTCCGATTGAGCTAATCGTAAAAGCAGTTTTGTTTTTGGCTGAAGATGATTCACGCGCAATCACGGGTATAGCTTTGCCAGTTGAAGGTGGCTGGACTGCACAGTAAATTTTCAAGAAAAATTAATTAATTAATATACTTAACTTCTAAACACTTCTATTTTGAATTACGCATCACATATTGTACATATTAACGACATTGATTTGCATTATATCGAATATGGTGAAGGCAAGATGCCATTGCTAATGATGCATGGTCTTACAGCCAACGCACATGCTTTTGATGGATTTATGAGAGCAGGTTTAGCAGAGAATCGCCATGTATTAAGCATGGATTTCAGAGGTAGAGGCTTAAGTACAAAAACTACATTTGATTATAGTATTGAAGCCCACGCCAATGATGTAATTGCCTTGCTCAATTATTTGGATATTGCTTGTGTAGATATTTGTGGGCATTCATTTGGAGGTTTAATGGCAACTTATATTGCGTATCATTATCCAGAAAGAGTGAGAAAAATAATTATTCTCGATGCAGCACCTAAAATGAATCCGAAAGCTGCTGAAATGTTAGCACCTGCCTTGAGCAGATTGAGTTTGCGCTTTAGTAGTTTGAAAGATTATGTTCAAAAAGTAAAGAAGGCGCCTTATATAACGTTTTGGGATGATGCCATGTACACTTATTACCGAGCTGATATTCATCCAAACAAACAAGGAACTTATGAAACTTGGAGCAGTTTGGCAGATATAACTCAAATAGCGATTAATACATCTGTAGAGCCTTGGGCAAAGTATTTTGAAAACATTCCACATGAAATATTGCTAATTCACGCTACTGAAAATTATACCTTGAATCAATTATTAATTACTGAAGATCAGGCACTAAAGGCAGTGGCAAGTATGAAGCATGGTCATTACCAAACTTCATTGGGTAATCATCAAACCATGCTATATGGTGTAAATGCAAAAAGTAATGTAACCGTGATAAATAAATATTTACTTGCCAAGTAACCTTTTCATATAGTTTAGGTCATACTTTTGTACAAACACTTTTTTATGAAGAGAATAATTATAAGCTTACTATTACTGACAATTGTAAATGCGTTGCAAGCCCAAACTTTAAACGATATTTTAAATACAGCGGGGCAAATACTAAATGGTAATAATCCAAATCGACAAAATGGTAATATGGGTAATGGCGGCATTTTAGGTAATGGACTCAGTAATAACGAGATTATAGGTGGTTTAAAAGAAGCATTACAAATTGGGGCTAAAAATGCATCTACAACATTGAATGTAAAAAATGGTTTTTTGGGCAATCAGTTGATTAAAATTTTAATGCCGCCAGAAGCACAAAAGATAGAAGCCACTATGCGTCAGTTTGGCATGAATCGGGTGTGCGATAATTTAATTTTAAGTTTAAATCGTGCTGCAGAAGATGCCGCTGGAAAGGCAGTGCCTATTTTTATAAATGCCATTGCAAACATGAGTATCAATGATGGGTTAAATATATTGCGTGGTGGCAATAACGCAGCAACGAATTTTTTAAAAGGAGCCACAACTGCGGCTTTAACGGCAGCTTTTCGCCCAGTCATTGAACAATCATTAAGTAAGGTACATGCAACTAGATATTGGCGCGATGTATTTAAAACATATAACAAACTACCAATCACACGTACACAAGTAAATACTGATTTAACAGGGTACGTGACAGAGCGAGCTTTAAATGGTTTGTTTGTAAAAGTTGCCGAACAAGAAGCCAACATTCGCACGAATCCCGCTGCACAAGTAAGCAGTCTTTTACAAAAAGTATTTGGTGGAAAAGGATAAGAAATCCATGCACTTTGTTTAGCTATTTTACTTTCAATTCACTGTATTCCGCATATGATTCAATATAATAAATTCACGCTCAAAAATGGTTTGCGTGTTATTGTGCATGAAGATTTTACAACACCTATGGTAGCCATGAATATCTTGTATGATGTAGGTGCGAAAGATGAAAATCCTGAACAAACAGGCTTTGCGCATTTATTTGAACATTTAATGTTCGGGGGGTCTGTTAATATACCTGATTATGATGAACCATTGCAAAATGCTGGTGGTGAAAATAATGCTTATACAACGAATGATATAACTAACTATTACATACAAATTCCATCGCAAAATATTGAAACAGCATTTTGGCTAGAGAGTGATCGCATGTTGTCATTAGCATTTGGCGAGAAAAGTTTGGATGTGCAACGTAAAGTGGTTTGCGAAGAGTTTAAAGAGCATTATATCAACAAGCCTTATGGCGATGTTTGGAAGTATTTGCGTGAGTTAGTTTATACAAAGCATCCCTATCAATGGATGACAATTGGCAAAGAGCTTTCACATATTGAGAACGCACAATTACAAGATGTGAAAAATTTCTTTTTTAAGCATTACAGACCGGTGAATGCTATACTTTGCCTATCAGGAAATATTACAACACCTAAAGCAAAGGAATTATGCGAGAAGTGGTTTGAGCCAATAGAAGCAGGTGAAAAGTACGAGAGAAATCTTCCAATGGAGCCTAAGCAAGATGGACCGAGATATTTGACAATAGAAAAAGATGTACCCGTAAGTGTGATATATAAAGCTTATCATATGGCAAATCGAGTGAGTCCGTCATATTATCCTGCAGATATGATTACTGAAATTTTTTCAGGTGGACAATCCTCTCGCTTATACCAATCGTTGGTAAAGGAGAAGAAATTATTCAGCCAAATTGATTGTTATCATTTGGGAAGCGTAGAAAATGGTTTACTCGTAATTGAAGGTAAGTTGTTGCCAAGCACTACACCTGAAATGGGTAATGCTGCTATTCTGCATGAAATCAAATTGTTACAATCAGAAACCATTTCACAGGAAGAATTAGACAAAGTCAAGAACAAAATCGAAAGCATGATTGCCTTCGAAGATTTGAGTTTGTTAAGCCGCGCTAATAACCTTGCTTTTTACGAATTGTTAGGCGATGCTGAAAAAATGAATGAAGAATTTGAGAATTACAACCGAGTAAGTGCAGCAGAAATTCTAACGCATGCGAATAGCATTTTGCAAGAGAATAACTGCAGTACATTATACTATTTAGCTAAACAGAATTAATCCCCAAAATGGTATTCACGTTCTACCTTACAGATACGAACTGAGTACGTTTTATACCACTTTTGTTTACCTTTTTGTTGTGCGAGTAAATGTTCAGATTGATGTTTCCACCGCTGAATATCCTTTAATGTTTTCCAATAAGAAACGCTCAATCCTAGATTGCTACGCGCACTCTCAAAACCTAGATAACCATCTTGTTGCTTCGCTAATTCTTCCATCCGAATCGACATTTCCTGATAGTCGGCCATATCTTCTTCTTCTAGTGTAGAAGTAAATATGACTGCGTAGTAAGGTTCAAGATGTTGCATTATTTTACTTTGACAAATTGTAAACTTTGTTGCGAATTAGATTTTTCGTTCAGGAGCTTAACTAAGTAATTCCCACTTGGCAAATGATTGGTAGGAAGTTTAAGTTGTTGATTGCCTTTCCTGATGAGTTGCTGAGAAGTAGCGAGTTCATATCCTTGCAAATCATAAATATGAACACTCGCGTAAAATGATTCTGATGCATTTAGTAATAGATTTATTTCATCTTGACATGGATTAGGAAAGATAAGGACATGATCTAGTTCCTTGATATGATTTTGTATACTTTGCGGGCCTGCATAATAGTAAAAATATTCTCTGAAATTAGGTTCAAATGAGGTGCCATTGTATATTTCTTCTTGTTTAAATGTGGTATCATCATTTAAATTATAATCGTAGTTTATTTTTTTACTAAGAGTCCATGAAGAACCTGAGCCTGTATAAATCAATTTTTCATTGATATTGTTCCCGATGTATTGATGTGTGTATTTACTTGTGTTCGACCAAAATCCACTTGAATAAAGCTCGCTTGATGATTCTGTCAAAAGGTTTGAAGTATTGTACAAATTAATAGTTCGCATTTCAGGATTCCAGGCATTAGCTGCGGTATCATATAAGTCTAAATTCGAATTGATTAAAAGATTGTTTGTATTGTATTGATACTGTGTTCTTCTTTCGTTTTCCCAATTTAATACACTAGTATCGTAGTTATAAAACTGTTTTACACTCTCGGTAATACGAAAAGGCGAGAGGTTATAATTGTGAATGTATTTAGTGAGTGCAGCCCATTGGTTGTTTGAATCGGGGGTGAGTATAGTTAAAATTTGCAACGTGCCATTTGTATAATATTGCGAAAATTGTCTTTCATATTTTACCCATCCTAAAGTCGCATTCCAATCATATATTTCTTTGAACTCTAGAAATTGTGTGATAGGTAGATAGCCATAAATATATCTCGCTTGGTTTTGCCAAGCATTATTAGCATATACACTTAAAATTTCTAATTGCGGTTTGTCTGTTGCTATATAATTAGAATGGTCTATTTTGTTAGAATTTACCCAAGTGCTTCCATTCCATACTGTTCGCAAAGTGAGTATCACATTATCACTTGCATCATAGGTATAAGTATACTTATCGAAATTTACCCATGCAGTTCCATTCCAATTCTCCCTTATTTGCGTGCTTATTTTTTTTGTGTTGGTATAGACATAAGTGTATTTAAATTCATCGTCCCATCCGTTGTTGCTATTAGGTTTTAAATTTTGTAACAAGGTTTGCAATGTATCCGCATTGTACATATTGCGCGATGAATCGGCTCCTTTCCATGTGTTATTTTGGAAAATATCTTTTCTATAGCCAATACGTTTAGCGCCTTTTGCAAACATTGAAACTTCGGAAAACAGAGAAACCACAAATAAAAGAATTACTATTTTTTTCATAATATTAAATATATGTAATTGATGAATAAATATTAGCCATACAACTCAAAATGTATGTGAGATTTATCATAGCCCATTTCACTTAAATTTTTTCTTGCGTCATCAATCATATTTTTCCAACCACAAAGCATAAAATTGGCTTTCGGATTTCCTTGCGCCAACTCTTGATAAACCGCGTGCACATAGCCCGATTTGCCTTCCCAAGTTTCACGTGATAGAACAGGGATATAATGGAAATTAGGCATCTTAGCAGCAAGTTCAGTCATTTCATCGAAATACAAAAGTTCCTGTTGCGTTCTGGTGCCAAAAATGAGGTAAACATTCGAGAATTCAATTTGAGTTTGGTAAAGATATTTTACCATGCTTCTGAACGGTGCAATTCCAGTTCCAGTACATATTAAAAACAAGTCATGTTCTAAGGGCTCATGCAACACGAATACGCCTTGAGGACCACGTAAAATCATCTCGTCGCCCACTTTAATATTTGAGAATAAAAAAGGAGTACCTAATCCGTCTTCTACCAGTACAATAATTAACTCTATGATATTAGTTCCATCGGGTGCAGAGGCAATGGAATAGCTGCGCCAGCGTTTGTTCTTTTTTTCGTGAATGGGCAAGTCGAGTGTGACGAATTGACCTGGTTTGAAATCAAAGGATGATACCGAATCAAGTTGAATAAAAAAGCGTTTTGTACCTGGATTTGCATCAAGTATTTCTACCACTTTAACTGTTTGCCATTCTTGTAACATAGGCTTAGTTTTTATTTGAACCTAAAGTTACTTGTTTGCTATGACAAGCCATTGAAAAAAAATAAATTATTGATAATATGGTGAAATAAAAAAATAAACCAATACACCTGTTATAGCCACATAAAGCCAAATAGGGAATGTATATCGAACAAGTTTCTTGTGCTTATCAAATTCGCTAGTTAAGGCCCGATAGGCGCTGTAAAGTACAAAAGGCATAATTATGCCTGCTAAAGTAACATGTGTGCTGATGATAAAGTAATATATGTAACGCATAGTACCAGCCTGCAATTTTTCAGATTCTTGGAGTAATCCATCATGGTTCAGGTCGCCAAATTTGGTTTCGCCAGTAAATAAGTGATGAGCGATATAAAATACTAAAAACAAAACCGACAATGCCATGGTGAATAGCATGGTATTTTTATGGGCTTGATATTTTTTTTGTTTAATTTGAATTAAACCTACAATAAGGAGAACAGATACAATGCTATTTACAGCTGCACTGAGTTTTGCAAAAATATGAGGGTCGAAACCGAGTTCAACATCTAAGGTTATTTTGTCGAGAATGGTGACGGCGAGAAATACGATGGCAGAAAAAATCCAAATTAATATATGCGCTTTTTTGTCGTTTTTTTGAATTACAGCTTTTAACATAAGTCTCTAAATTATCTTTTTCTTTTTTCGTGAATTTTATTTTTTTCTATCATTAAGTAAGAAATATCTTCAGCGCACAAACGCACATTGTTGGAGTCTAATCCATTATAATAACCTCTGATATTTCTGTACTTGTCTATTAAAACAAATTTGTCAGGGTGTATAAAATCTTCATCATTACCATTTCCATCAGGTAAATCCAGTAACAGTTCCTTACGCGCATAATTGTAAATATCGGCTTTGTTACCTGTTAGAAAAAACCATTTGTCATGATTCGGATTTAGTTTGTTTGCATAGGTGCGAAGCCTCGAAACACTATCACGTTCTGGATCTACGGTGATAGAAAGAAAGCGGATAGATGTATCGTTTTTCTTGAAGGCTTTATTAAGCAATTGCATATTATGCGTAAGTGTTGGGCAAATAGTTTGGCAACTTGTAAAGAAAAAATTAGTGACTAATATTTTACCTTTAAAGGCATTATTTACATTTATGGTGTCTCCCAAATGATTGATAAGCTGTACATTTTTTACCACGTGATACTGTGTGTCTTTGACTATTTTACCATCAACCATTTTTTCAAGAACTGTGTCAATACCATATTGCCTAGGCAATTGCACATGTCCATCATGTCCGTTTAGCTTCAAGTAATAGTACGCACCCAATGGTACAAATAAGCTGAATAAACCACCGAATATAAAGCTGAAAAGCTTTGAATTTTTTTGCATACTGAACTCGCTATTTTCCCTGTATTTATCATTTCAGAACATGAGAAGTTCAAAATGTGTCGCAAAGATAAGGGCCAAGCAGAAGAAATTGATTTGGATTGTAATTTATATTCTTGATATGGCTTCATGTTTATTGAAGCCCCGAAAGGCTAGTCAATAATTAGGTATTACAAAAATGCACTTTCAATTGCGTGTTATACCACCTATCTTTGCAACTCTTTCTATGAAAATATTAATTTCTTATTTAAAGCGTTACAAATTTTATGTGATTCTTTCATTTGCATTAGCCGCTATCAATCAAAGTTTTTCCTTGCTAGACCCAGTTTATTTAGGTAAATTTTATAATTATATCAATAATAATAAGGTTGAAAAAATTTCAAACCAAGCATTTTTATGGGGCGCTTTAGGCTTCTTCTTCATATTAATTGGGGTTGCCATGGTGAGCAGGATTGCGAAAGCTTTTCAAGATTTTACAGTGAATACCGTGATTCAGCGATTTGGTGCTGATGTTTACACAGATGGTTTAAAGCATGCGTTGCAATTGCCCTATCAGAAATTTGAAGATCAGCGAAGTGGTGAAACATTGGCTGTGTTAGAAAAAGTAAGAACCGACTCTGAAAAATTAATTACAAGTTTTATCAATGTAATTTTTCAGGTACTGGTGAGCGTTGTTTTTGTTACGGTCTATAGTTTAATGCACTATCCACCTGTGGTATTTTTATATTTAATTGGCACCTTGATATTGAGTTTTTTAACCAGCAAATTAAGTAAGCGTTTAAAATTTATTCAGAAGAATATAGTCGGCGAAACTACTGCATTGGCTGGGGCAACCACTGAGAGTTTGCGCAATATTGAGTTGATACGAAGTTTGGGACTAACTAATCAAGAAATCTTAAGATTGAATAATACTACTCAAAAAATTCTTAAATTAGAATTGCGAAAAGTAAAGAGTATTCGGGCATTAAGTTTTGTGCAAGGTACTGTGGTTAATCTTACACGTCAATGTATTGTGTTAGCTTTGAGTTTTGCTGTATTTCATAATACCAATGGTTTTGAATTTGGTCAAATGCTAACCATGCAGTTTTTTAGTTTCTTCATATTTGGTCCTTTACAAGAATTGGGTAATATTATTATGTTATATCGCGAGGCTGAAACAAGCTTGGAAAATTTTGAAAAATTAATGCTTACCCCAGTTGAAGCGAAGCCATTGAATCCAATTGCATTAAAGCAAATTGATAGCTTACAATTTAGTAAAGTAGCCTTTCAGCATGCAAGCGCAAGAAATAATGCTTTGAATGGTATAGACTTTCATGTCAATAAAGGTGAAACAATTGCTTTTGTTGGTCCAAGTGGCAGTGGAAAGACAACTTTGGTAAAATTGTTAGTGGGTCTATACAAACCTTATTCTGGTGAAATACATTATAATAGCATTAACTCAAAGGAGATTGATTTTGAGGATTTTCGGAATCAAATTGGATTTGTAACACAAGACACACAATTGTTTAGTGGTACGATTCGTGAAAATTTGTTATTTGTAAAACCTGAAGCAACGGAAGCGGAATTAATTGAAGCGTTGCATAAAGCTAGTTGTCAAAATTTACTGGCGAGAGCGGATAAAGGATTGGATAGCGTGATAGGCGAAGGTGGCATGAAAGTTAGTGGTGGTGAAAAACAACGACTTTCTATTGCGAGAAGTTTATTGCGTAATCCGAAGCTCTTAGTATTTGATGAAGCAACAAGTTCACTTGACTCATTAACTGAAGAGGAGATTACCAATACGATTCGTCAAATTAGTGATGTAAGAGATCATATCACTATCATGATAGCACACCGACTAAGTACCATCATGCATGCAGACAGAATATATGTTTTGGAAAAAGGTGATGTGGTAGAGACAGGTACGCATGAACAATTGGTTTCAGAAAAAGGTTTGTACTATGCTATGTGGCGACAACAAATAGGTGAACGTAAGAAAGATTAATCATAAATGCTATGAAAGAACCCAATAAATGGCTTAGTTTATTACAACTTAAGTGCCCTAACTGTCGCAAAGGGAAAATGTTTGCAAACAATAGTATTTTCCCCTTAAAGGAGTTCATGCAAATGCCAAGTCATTGCCCTCTTTGTAAATTAAAGTTTGAAAGAGAATTAGGTTTTTGGTATGGTACGGGCTATATAAGTTATGGCTTATGTGTGGCTTTAATTTTTATAATGGCTGCACTTTTTGCATTGCTCGTTGGTTTTTCGTACCGAAACAATTCTGTATTTATTTTTTTAATATTCATGGTGCTCACCTTAATCGTATTGCAACCTTTAATCATGCGCTATGCAAGAGCGTTGTGGATTAGAATTTTTGTTCGTTATAAACAATTTGAAGATAGAGGAGAGGACGCTCAGTAATTTTTTTCTTCGATAGTTTCAAAAATTTTTCGATAGTTTAAGTATCGTTCAGCCTCTAGTTCGCCAGTTTCAACAGCGGTGCGTACAGCACATTGTGGCTCTTGTTGATGCAAGCAATTATTGTATTTGCATTTTTTTGCCATTTCTCTGATTTCAGGATAGTAGCCACCTAATTCATTGCGCTTTATATTTACAACTCCTAATTCTCGAATGCCTGGTGTATCAATAATGTGGCCACCATTTTGTAAATCGTGCATTTCGGCGAAGGTCGTGGTATGCATTCCTTTTCCGCTCCATTCCGAAACCTCTTGTGTGGCAATATCTTTATTGGGAATTAAATAATTTACCAAGGTTGATTTTCCAACGCCACTATGACCAGTGAATAATGTGGTTTTTTGAGTCAGTAATTTATCAAAAATTGCTAAGTTGGTTTTTGTTTCAACAGAAATGAGCAACACCTGATAGCCAGCCTTTTCATACATGACTTTAATATATTCAAAATATTGCAGATCTGCTTGGTTTAAGATATCGCTTTTATTAAATACAATGATGGCAGGTAAATGATACAATTCACAGCTCACTAAAAATCTGTCGATGAAGCCTGTGGAAGTGCGAGGTTCTTTAATAGTTGCAATCAGTATGCTTTGATTGAGGTTGGAAGCTACAATATGCTTTTGACGTTTGTTATGAGGGGATGTTCTTACTAAATAATTACGGCGAGGTGATATAGAAGTTATCATGGCAGTTTTCTCGTCATCATCTTCTATGGTAATATTTACTTCATCGCCAACAGCTATTGGGTTGGATGAAGTGATTTCTTTATCAATTTTAAACTTTCCTTTAATGCGACACGGGTAAAATATGCCATCTTCAGTTCGAGCAATATACCAACTGCCGGTCGATTTATATATAATGGCTTTCAGTGTAAATATTAATTAAGAAATTCAAAATTAATTCAATCATCTTGATATATAAGAATGAAATTTTTAGGATTAAACTTCTTCTCTTTTTACAATGAGATACCAATCATTATCCAAAGCAAGATAGCCATATTCAAAACAAAATATATAAATATTTCCTTTTTGTGTTTCGTAATGATGAGTGTGATACTTAAATTGGAAGCCTGATTGTAAAAGTTTTTCCTTATTGATTTTTATCTTATCTAAATCGCCTAAGTAATCACTTAGAATATTTTTATTCTTTTTAATAGCGTGTATAATGTTGCGTGCATAATTAGTTGTGGTAGCTCGTTGTTGATTATTGAAATTATTTCGGCAATAATCGTTACAAAACAATTTGTCGGTTCTCCCAATGAGATTTTTGTTACAAGCTTTACAAATGCGTGTTTCAGTAGGTAGCATAATCGTAAATAATAATCTAAAGTAAGAAATTTATGTTTATATAACCGTAAAATAAATAGAATTTGATTTGTTAGAACGCCAAATATGCTTTCTGCCCAACGTATTTTGCTTTTGCCGAAAAGTATGTTTCAATTGAATCGTTTTAACTACTTATGTTTTGGTTTGCTCCTTTAATAGTACTGAAATATGTGAAACCAATTTTCGCGAACTCAATTTATGTGAACATATTTTCAATCAGGATATACTCCTGATGATTTCTATCAGGATAAGATTTGCAATCACAAATTTTGTATTCAATCAATAGATTGGTATAATTTGCAAATCACATGGGTGTAAAAATTAAGGTATAAAAAAAGGTTGCTTGAATTAGCAACCTTTTTTTATGTCAATGGAAGAATTTATTTCTTTTTAAAAATATAACGAGTAATAAATATTCCTTTTCCATCTTTATCACCCGAATCGCTTTCCACAGCACTTGTTACAAACGCAAGCTCCCAACCTTGGGTCACTAAGTCGTTTATTTTTGAAGTAATTACCGCGTCGTTAGAAGCGATATTTTGAAAATTGATACCCATTAAACTATAAAAATTTAGAATTTTTGTTTCATTCATATTGTCAATTTTAATATCATCTCTATCAACCTTGCGTTGCTTGCCATCATCATCGCCATCAGATCGATTCGTAGTTAAGGGTTTATGATCAATTGCTTGTGTATTCTCTACAATTCGCGAGCGTCCCATACCGCCAGGCACAATCGATTCGACGGTTGTAATAATTTTATAAGTTTGAGCTTGCGCAGCATATCCGCCAATAAGTAAAGCGATAGCCAGTGTTATTTTTTTCATATATATTTTAAATTAGAAGGCGAAAATAAGAATTATTGTGTTAGTGAAACTTGTGTATTTAATCTAAATCCATTTCCGTGAATATTAATGATTTCCATACTAGGGTCTTCTTTTAGTATTTTACGCAGTTTGGCAATATATACATCCATACTTCTTCCATTAAAATAAGTATCGCTACCCCATATTTTTTTCAAAGCTTGATCGCGAGCTAATAAATCATTTTCATGTTCGAGCAGCATTTTCAATAAATCATTTTCTTTGGGTGAAAGCACGAACATTTTATCATCTATTTTTAATTCACGCAGTTTGCTATTGAAATTAAATCTACCAAATGTGAATTCAAAGTTCTCATTATTTTTTTCTTGTAAATCAGAATTTCGCTTAATGATAGCTTTTATTTTATGCAATAAGATTTCGCTATCAAATGGTTTTAGAATATAGTCGTCAGCACCTAAACGATAACCATTTAAAATATCTTCTTTCATGTTTTTAGCCGTTAAGAAGAATAAGGGTATATCAATATCAATATTTCGTATTTCTTCAGCCAAAGCAAAACCGTCAAGATTCGGCATCATCACATCTAAAATACATAAGTCATACTTTTCACGTCGGAAGGCAGCTAAACCTAAGATGCCATCACGCGCAAGTTCTACTACATAGTCATTTAACTCGAGGTAGTTTTTAAGCACCTTGCCGAAATTCGTATCATCTTCTACCAAAAGTATTTTTGATTTTTGAGTATTTTCATGAGTTGATTCATGTTGCGTTGTGCGATTAGCTTCTGACATAGATTTTGTTTTTATTATGACTTCAAAAGTAAGGTTATACCGATAGGAGTAAGAGATAGTCCACGTAATTTTTTGTTAAAAAAACTGAGGATTGTTCCACAGAGGATGATAAGGTACGTGTGCTAATTATTTTATTTTGAACCCAAATGTTGCAGTTGAAAATGCATACTGCAAAATCGATTTCCGTTAACTTTTTCTAATTGCTCTCAGGTAGCAATGAAAATTTGTTACGGGATTAAAAATCTAGTACCTCAGCAAATGACTTCGGCAAGATTTTCTAGATTGATGTTGAAAAATTTAATACTCCTGCGTCGAATTGATTTTTCTAAGAAAAGCCTTATCAAGATTTTTGAATCCTGATGCGAGGAAGTTCCGATTTTGTTTCCAAAGCTTGCTCTGGGGTTTGTACCCGAGTTTCATAACAGCGCACTTCATTTCTCGTGCAAAATCTCGGTTGAATAAAATCAAGTAGAACGGTTGTATTTCTAAAACACCTGATTGCCGATTTTAGAAATGCAAATTCTCTTAATTCAATTGAGGCTTGCTAACGCTATCAGCATGAGTATTTCTAATAGCAAAAGCCATTATTTAGCGTACATCTATAATTGATGAATGAGATTTTTCAGCTTTTTTAAAGTCAAAAAAACTTAGTTATACCTCAAAAGGGGGTATTTATGGCATAAGAGTCGGTAACTATACCTTGAAGGTTTTCTATATACTTTAGCCGCACTACATTTGAATTCTACTTGAATCTACTTCTTCGAACATAAATTATCCTAGTTTGGACGCTACATAAATTACCTTTTTAACGCGCATAACTTACCTGCTTCTTTTTATTCGCGTTAAGCTTTCCATCATCTTAGGATAATTTTTTCGGAGGAGAAGATTTGGGTTGTCATGAAAATTTCATCTTCAATCCGGACTAGTATAATAAGATAAATCTAAACAATACTTTCGTTACAAGCTTTGGCTTTAAAGTATGTTTGGCTTAGTGGCTTAGCCCTCGCCCTCGCCTTGCGAAGCAGGTTGCCAGCAGATTGATAATCAGGTTGCGAAGCTAGTGTTGAATGACAGATAAGATTCGTTTTAAGAACCAGTATATAATCTAGTTTCTGCAAGAAACTTCAGAGGATTTGCGCACTTGTGTGCAATTAAAGATCCGTTTTGCGGTATATCTAACTATGCATGATCAGAATTCTTTGAATTTGAATGTTGAATTAGTTATATTGTATTTCAAGAGCAGAATAAGATTAACTTTGAATCAAAATTAAATTTATGTTCTTAGCTATTCTTGGTATTATTATGATCGCAATAAGCTTCACTCGTTTGAGCGGTGCATTAGCTAATTTCCAAACGAAATTGTCACATCTTCGACTTATAGGATTTGCTTTTGTATGCATAGGTATTTTAACTTCTTGCGTAAAGCAAATCGATGCCGGTTATGTGGGCGTTCAAACACTTTTTGGTAAAGTACAAAATAAAGTGCTTTATAGTGGACTAACCCTTGTGAATCCTTTGGTTAAAATTATCGAAGTAGATGCTCGAACACAAAACTATACGATGAGCGGAGTGCAAGATGAAGGCGAAAAATCGGGTGATGATGCGATTCGCGTGCTTACAAAAGATGGATTAGAAGTGACGATAGATTTGTCGGTTTTGTATCGTGTACAAGAATCATCTACACCCTTGTTATTGGCTCGTGTGGGCCAAGATTTTAAAGATAAAATCATACGACCTGTTTCGCGAACAAAAATTCGTGACAACGCAGTTTTTTTTGATGCCATCGAATTATACTCTACTAAAAGAGATCAATTCCAGCAACGAATTTTCAACGGAATTAATACCGAATTTGCGAAACGAGGCCTGATACTAGAAAATTTATTGGTTCGCAACATCACGCTGCCCAATAATGTAAAGACTACAATTGAAAGTAAAATATCGGCTGAACAAGAGGCTCAGAAAATGCAATTTGTGCTACAAAAAGAAAAACAAGAAGCTGAACGAAAAAGAGTGGAAGCACAAGGTATTGCAGATTATCAGCGAATAATTGCAGAGGGCTTAAGCGATAAACAACTGCGCTATGAGCAAATAAAAGCTTACAAAGAAATGGCTTTGTCTCAGAACACAAAAGTAATAGTCATGCCATCAAATGGTAATGTAATTTTGGATGCGAAATAATTTGAAAGCGCTATTCTGAACTATGTGTGAATGTTGAAAATGAAGTGAGTGGTGCAAACTATTCAGCTTACGTGCAAGTTTTGCAAACCATTTTATTGAATTTGAATAGAATTTGCCTTTTACTTTAATATAAAAAACAGGGTATTATACCGAGCGTAAAATGACTATGCTATTTGCAATTCGTATTCAGTCAAATAATTACATATTATTCAGAAAACCCTTGGTGGGAGTTAAATTGCCATTCAATTGCATCAAACATCTTTTTGTCAAAATAAATTCACCCCTTATCTACTCTTGATTATATTTGCAAATTCAATAAAATAAAATGAAGAAATTTTTCTTAATTACTCTATTTGCGATTTCCCAATTTATTGCAGCCAAAGCAGATGAAGGCATGTGGATTCCCATGCTGATTTCACAAAATTATGAGGAAATGCAGCGCATGGGTTTGCGCTTAACAGCTGAACAAATTTATAGTATTAATAATAGTTCATTAAAAGATGCTATAGTTCATTTTGGCGGTGGTTGCACGGCTGAAGTCATTTCAGATAAAGGTTTATTGTTAACCAATCATCATTGCGGTTACGATGCTATTGCCACACTCAGTACAGTGAGTAACAATTATCTTATGAATGGATTTATGGCACAAACGCGTGAGCAAGAATTGCCGTGTCCGAATTTATCAGTGAAATTTTTAGTGCGTATCGAAGATGTTACAAAAAAAGTACACAAATTTATTGGTAAGGCATATGGCGAAAAAGTAGAAAAGAGATTTACAGAAATTGCAAGTCAAATAAGTGAAAAAGCGAATGAAGACGGCACCTATGAGAGTGAAGTAAAATCTTTTTATGCGGGAAATCGTTACTATTTATTTGTTTACCAACGCTTCACAGATATTCGTTTGGTGAGCGCCCCTCCTGAAAGTTTGGGTAAATTTGGAGGAGATACCGATAATTGGATGTGGCCTCGCCATACCTGCGATTTCTCAATGTTTCGTGTGTACAGCAACAATGATAATAAGCCCGCACCATTTAACATAAATAATCGACCTTATCAGCCAAAACATCATTTACCTATTTCATTAAAAGGTGTACGAGATAATGATTATTCTATGATAATGGGCTATCCAGGCCGTACCACGCGCTATCTTACTTCATATGGTGTTGATTTAGCAATAAACGTAAGCAATCCTTCTGTTGTAAAAATTAGGGACAAACGATTGTCTGTTATGCGTGAAGAAATGGAGAAAGATGCTGCTGTTGATTTGGCTTATGCTTCGTCTTATGCGTCAATTGCCAATTATTGGAAGTATTTTATTGGCCAAACTGAGCAATTAAAAAATCTAAATATTTTACAACAAAAGCAAGAAGAAGAAGCTGATTTGGCCCGATGGTTAGAAGATAATAAACCTAAACTAGGTTCATTATTAGGCGATTATCAAAAAGCGTATGCTGCTTATCAGCCTTATGCAAAGCATCAAACATATTATCGCGAAGCATTTATGTCGCCTGCCCTAACGAAGCTCGGAGCGTCTTTCTACAACATTAAAAAATCATTGGAGGCTAAAGTGGAAAAAGATTCACTCGAAAAATTGTGTAAAAAAGCGTTAGGCGCAAGAAAGTCTATGTTCAATGGGATGGATGTTGATTTGGATAAAAAAATATTTTCAGCGCTAAATCTTATGTTTTATCAAGATGTTCCCAAAGCGCAACATCCAGATGTGTATGCAAAGATTGTATTTGAAAAGTTTGGTAATGCGAATTGGCAAAACACGTTTGACGATTATACGAACTATGTCTACAGTAATTCAGTATTATTAGATAGTGCAAAATATGCAAGTCTTTGTAACCCAGAGAATATCGAAGAGCTATTAAAAGATCCAGCAATAGAACATGCTTTAAGTGCGGTTACTAATTATAAGGATAATTATGAGCCTAAAATAAATGAGTTCAATTATGAAATGTTTGAATTGAATCGAACCTATCAAGGGGCTTTGCTTGAGAAGAACAAAGGTAAGCTGATGACTCCAGATGCAAATTCAACCATGCGTGTTTCATATGGCAGAATAAGTTCTTATGCACCTAAAGACGCTGTTTTTTATAACTATTTTACACTAGCAGATGGATTATTGCAAAAGTATAAAGCAGGCGATAAGGAGTTTGATTTACAACCGAAAATTGTTGACTTAATTCGTAAAAAGAATTACGGCGATTATGCAGATCAACGTCTAGGCGGTTTAGTAACTTGTTTTATTACAACCAACGATATAACTGGCGGTAATTCTGGCAGCCCTGTAATTAATGGTGACGGCGAACTCATTGGTTGTGCTTTCGATGGTAATTGGGAAGCTATGAGTGGAGATATTGCTTTTGATAAACGATTCAAACGTACTATTTGTGCTGATATTCGCTACATTATGTGGGTAGTTGATAAAGTCTTAGATGGCAGAAGACTGATGGATGAGATGACTGTAAGGAACTAATAAGGTTCTATAGACAACCAAAAATTCTTTCCTAGAATCATTTACGCACTTAGATTGTACATGGAATCGAAATGCAAATAAGGATCTTACAAAATGATATTTTGTGAAATTTCATTCTTCCGTGGATAATCAAGGGTATAATGCAATCCTCTGCTTTCTTTTCGGAATTGCGCAGATTTTACGATTAAATAGGCATTCGTAATTAAGTTTCTCAATTCGCAAAGTTGGGGTGAAAGGGTAGTGGTTTTGTATAAAGCTTCTGTTTCTTGATGTAATAAATCTAATCGACTCATCGCCCTTTCTAAACGAATATTACTTCTTACAATGCCAACATAATCACTCATGGTTAATTGCAATTCTTTAATACTCTGTGTAATTAATATCATTTCTTTTGGGTCGGAGGTTCCTTCTGCATCCCAATCTGGAATATTCGCCTGAAAACTAATCTTGTCTATTTGTTGCAACGAGTCTTCAAAAGCACGATGGCTAAATACTAAGGCTTCTAATAATGAATTGCTTGCAAGTCTGTTGGCTCCATGTAATCCGGTGCTTGAAGCTTCTCCTGAGCAATACAAACGTTGAATTGAGGATTTCCCAAACTCATCAGTTTTTATTCCACCGCAACTGTAATGTGCTGCAGGAGCTACAGGTATCATATCTTTGGCTATATCTATGCCTATACTTTTACATTTTTCATAAATATTTGGAAAATGAGATTTAAAATTTTCTGTGTCCATATCACGACAATCTAAATACACAAATTCATCACCCAATCTTTTCAATTCGCTATCAATCGCTCGCGCCACAATATCTCTTGGGGCTAAAGAAAGTCGCGCATCGTATTTTTCCATAAATGCTTCACCTTTACTATTGCGCAAAATACCGCCATCGCCTCTCACGGCTTCTGTAATAAGAAATGCTTGTCCGAAACGTTTGCTAGGTTCGAATAAGGCAGTTGGATGAAACTGAATAAATTCCATATTCTCAATTCTTCCTTTGGCACGATAAACCATAGCCATGCCGTCACCCGTTGCAATTTTAGGATTAGTAGTGGTGCGATACACCTGTCCACAGCCACCTGTTGCTAGTATCGTAATCTTAGATTCGATTTTGTCGGTTTGATTTGTCTCTAAATTGATTACATAAACTCCATAACATGTAATGTCGGGAGTGGCTTTGGTTATTAGCCTTCCGAAATGATGTTGCGTTATAAGATCAACCACAAAGCAATGATCTACAATATTTATATTACCCAATTGATGTGCTTTCGCTAAGAGAGCTCTCTCAATTTCTTTACCCGTGACATCTTTGTGATGCAAAATTCTATTTTCAGAATGTCCCCCTTCTTTACCTAATCTGTAATCGCCATCATGTTCTTTGTCAAACTCAGTTCCCCAAGCTATAATCTCGCGCATACGAAGTGGGCCTTCTTTCACAACAATTTCAACAATTGCTTCATTACATAAGCCATCGCCGGCAATCAAAGTATCTTGAATATGCTTATCGTAACTATCTTTCTCATCATCAAAAACAGCTGCCACACCCCCTTGAGCATATTTTGTATTGGTTTCATCTTCAACGGTTTTGGTTATTACCATAATTTGTAAATCAGGGCGAGCCAATGCCATTTTTAAAGCATAACCTAAACCAGCAATCCCTGAACCTATTACTAATACATCCGTCTTCATGAATACAAATTTTTATAATCAATCAAAGATAACATGGCTAAACTAAAAATATTATGATAAAAATGCAGACAACTTCAATGTGGCAAAGCAGTTCCTAAGAAAAATGAACTTATATGAAAAATTCAGGTGAAAGACAAAGATTGAAAACTTAATGTATTAAACCTAAATTACGCGATAGGATTTGAGGAAATAAAATTGTAGCGTGTTAGATGTCTCGTTATCTATTAACAAGACGAATTTGAAGATGTTTTCAATAGTTTCGAAATATTAAATTATAGCTTCTTAATAGTCTCAACATTTCTAATGATGAATCTGGATTAAACTCGTCTCAAGTATAATCATATTGCATCATAAACTAAGAGAGAAAGCGATGAGGGGTCATTTTATACAAATACTACTTCACAGATTTTATGATTTATGGAATTCTGTTTTTCGTACGCAATAGATTATTTACTTTTGCGCACTTTCATTTTTTAATAAAAATATTATTATGAGTTTCAGAATTGAGAAGGATACTATGGGAGAGGTTCAAGTACCAATGAACGCCATATTTGGAGCACAAACACAGCGCTCAATTGACAATTTCAAAATTGCGCAGGATATTAATCGAATGCCAAAAGAAATTATTTCAGCATTTGCCTATCTGAAAAAGGCTGCCGCACTTACTAATTATGAAGCGAAAACTTTATCGAAAGAAAAGTGCGATTTGATTGCTGCAGTTTGCGATGAAATATTAGATGGTAAGCATCTAGATGCTTTCCCTTTGGTAGTTTGGCAAACTGGAAGCGGAACGCAAAGTAATATGAACGTGAATGAAGTTATTGCATATCGCGGACATATATTAAAAGGCGGTAAGTTGAAGGACAAAGAGAAATTTTTACATCCAAACGACGATGTAAACAAAAGCCAAAGTAGTAATGATACTTTTCCTACAGCGATGCATATTGCAGCCTATAAAATGTTGATGGAGACCACGATACCGGGCATAACCAAATTGAGAAACACATTAGATAAAAAATCTAAAAAATTTATGAAGGTGGTAAAAATTGGTCGTACACATTTCATGGATGCAACACCACTCACCGTAGGGCAAGAGTTTAGTGGATATGTATCACAGCTCGACCATGGATTGAAAGCAATTAAAAATTCATTGGCGCATCTGAGTGAATTAGCGCTTGGAGGAACTGCTGTGGGTACAGGTATTAATACACCCAAAAATTATGCTGTAAACGTAGCTAAGCATATCGCTAAATTGACCAAATTGCCATTCGTGACGGCTGAAAATAAGTTTGAATCTTTAGCAGCACATGATGCAATTGTAGAAGCACACGGCGCATTGAAAACCGTAGCGGTTAGCTTAATGAAAATAGCAAATGATATTCGTATGCTTTCATCGGGCCCACGTTCTGGAATTGGCGAAATATTCATTCCAGATAATGAGCCTGGTAGTTCTATTATGCCCGGTAAAGTAAATCCAACACAGTGTGAAGCATTAACCATGATTGCTGCACAAGTGATGGGAAATGATGTTGCTATTACAGTGGGCGGAAGTATGGGTCATTTTGAATTGAATGTTTTTAAACCTATGATGATTTATAACTTCTTGCATAGTGCTCGTTTGCTTGGTGAAGGTTGTATTTCGTTTAATGATAAATGTGCGGAAGGCTTAGAGCCGATTAAAGAGAATATAAAGAAGCACGTCGATAACTCGTTGATGTTAGTAACAGCCTTGAATACAAAAATTGGCTATTATAAATCAGCTGAGATAGCTCAAAAAGCTCATAAAGAAGGCACAACTTTAAAGGCAATGGCGATTAAATTGGGCTATGTGACTGATAAGGAGTTTGATGCTTGGGTAAAGCCAGAAGATATGTGTGGACTTTAATCTTTTGCTTTCATGATTGAATACTGCTTTTAACGATTTTTCTAACGTAGTCTTTGGCACATAAATTCACTGCAAATCAAATTTTTAATCTAATCAACTTTGAACGCATGATAATTAGACGAGGAACTATAAATGATGTTCAATTGCTGCAAACAATAGGACGAAAAACCTTTGATGACACCTTTGGCGGAACTTGTACCAAAGAAGACATGAAAGGTGTGTTGGAGAAGTATTTTAATACCAAACAATGCGAATCGGAATTGCAGAATGAGGAAGATAATTTCTTTTTTCTTGAAGAAGATGAAATTACGAAAGGCTATACCAGAATCAATGAAATTCATGATTATCCTTTTGAAGATTTAAAACGTTTTAAGTCTATTGAATTAGTGCGCTTGTACGTCTTAAAAGAATATCATGGAACCCATGTTGCTAAAGATTTAATGCAGTACGCATTTGATTTCGCCAAAGGTAAAAATTACGAAAAGATGTATCTGAGTGTTTGGGAGTATAATTTCAGGGCAAGAGGTTTCTATGAAAAATTAGGCTTTGTCAATACGGGTATCGAAAATGACTTTCCACTAGGCACCACACCACAAACAGATTATTGGTTTGTAAAGAATTTGTAGCAGCCTGTTTAACCGTGATTTTGTATCAGAAACGAAGTGAGTGGCTGTGAATCTCGGATATGAACTCCAAAGCAAGCTTTGGAAACAAAATCGGTACCTGAGCTCCGAGGCATTAACCCTCCGACAGCTCCTTCCTCGC